>ENA-OQKH01000505-OQKH01000505.1-human-gut-metagenome-genome-assembly--contig:-NODE-505-length-27478-cov-6.898252_pt1 | contig 27478 bp, 19 predicted proteins | sample MGYA00242645_ERZ504791 | MGnify/ENA primary metagenome ERZ504791 (study PRJEB26092, sample SAMD00036388) | human gut metagenome | host: Homo sapiens | study: EMG produced TPA metagenomics assembly of... | reverse complement strand
CGTTATCCGCAAGGTTGCCCCTCATCCGGCCCTGCGGGGCCACCTTCCCCCGCAGGGGAAGGCTTGGGGGCGGGCGGAGCAGAGCCCCGCCCCTACTGGGGTAGCAAGACAGAAACTGCAACAAAAAATAGAGCCAACCATCAGGCTGGCTCTATTATATATAGTATGTAGATTACTTCTTATGGTACATGCGGTCATCCTCTTCGTAGGTGGGGTCGCAGGTCAGATACATGCCCAACTTTTTCAGGGTGTCAGCATCGACACTGGAGAGGATGACGGTGGAATGGATATCGCAGCCCTTCAGGTTGGGGATTTGCTCCATCGCCTTGGCGGCGTACTCGTTTTCCGAGACAGAGCTGGAGAGCGCGATCAGGATCTCATCGGTATGCAGGCGGGGGTTTTTGCTGCCGAGGTAGGTCGTTTTCAGCGTCTGGATCGGTTCGATCGCATGGGCAGACACGAGATCGATCTCCTGATCGATGCCCGCAAGCTTTTTCAGCGCGTTCAGCAGCGCGGAGGAGGCCGCACCAAGCAGCGGGCCGTTTTTACCTACCACGATCGTACCGTCCGCCAGCTCGATGGCGGCGGCAGGTTGCCCGCCGGTCGCATCGGAGCAGGCATGGGCGCGCTTCTCGACCGCGCGCTCCCCGAGCGCAATGCCGGCCTGATTCATCAGCAGCTCCAGCTTGAAGCGTTCCTGCTTCACCACACCGCTCGCCTTCTGGTCGCACAGGCACTTAAAATAACGGCGGACAATCTCGTTCAGCGATGCCTCTCGGCAGACATCATCATCAATAATGCAGTTGCCCGCCATATTGACGCCCATATCCGTGGGCGAACGATACGGACTCTTGCCGGCGATCAGCTCAAACATCGCATTGACCACCGGGAAGATCTCGACATCGCGGTTATAATTGACGGTCGTTTTTCCGTAAGCCTCAAGATGGAACGGGTCGATCATATTGACATCGTTCAGATCGGCGGTGGCGGCCTCGTAGGCAAGGTTGACCGGATGCTTGAGCGGCAGGTTCCAAATCGGGAAGGTCTCAAACTTGGCGTACCCTGCTTTGACGCCGCGTTTATACTCATGGTACAGCTGGGACAGGCAGACCGCCATCTTACCGCTGCCGGGGCCGGGGGCCGTGATGACCACCAGCGGGCGCTCGGTCTCGATATAATCATTCTTGCCGTAGCCATCGTCACTGACGATGTGGTTCACATCGTTGGGGTAGCCGGGGATCTTATAGTGGCGGAAGGTGCGAATGCCCAGCCTGTTGAGCTTCTGCTCAAAGGTCGTGACCTCGGGCGCATCGGTAAACTTTGTCACGCAGACGCTGCCCACAAACAGGCCGACTCCCTGAAAGGCATCAATCAGGCGCAGCACATCAACATCATAGGTAATGCCGTAGTCGCCGCGCATTTTGTTGGCCACGATGTCCTCGGCACTGATGACGATGACCACCTCGGCCTGTTCTTTCAGCTGCAGCAGCATCTGCAGCTTGGAATCCGGCTGAAAGCCCGGCAGCACGCGGGACGCATGGTAGTCATCGAACAGCTTGCCGCCAAATTCCAGATAGAGCTTATTGTCAAACTGAGCGATACGCTCCCGGATATGGGCAGACTGCATCGCAAGATATTTATCGTTGTCAAATCCGATCCTCATCTATATTCCCCTTTTTCCTATGCTTTAACCAATGTCCTACATGGATTTAGTATAGCATTTTTTTCGTCAGCTTGCAACGGTCTTTTACAGCAGGGGCACACTTTCCTGGCCGGAGGAGGCCCTGCGCGCCAACATACTGGCCCAGATCAGTCTGGCGCTGAACCGTATCTGGACCGAGTGGTACCCCAGCCGCGGGTACAGCTTCAACATAACGGGCTCGCCGGGGTACGATCAGGCCTATGTCAAAGGGCGCACCGTGTTTGCCGTCATGGAGCGCCTTGCCGCCGAATTGTTCAACACCTATGTGCAGCGCAGCGGCGATGCCGAGCCCTACTACACCGAATACTGCGATGGCCGTACCGTCACCTGCCCCGGCATGAAGCAGTGGGGCACGGTCGAGCGGGCCAAGGAGGGTAAAAACGCCCTGCAGATTCTGCGGTATTACTACGGCAAGCGGGTACAGCTGGTCACAACGAACCACATTGCGTCCATACCGTCCAGCTATCCGGGCAGTCCGCTGCGCCGCGGCAGCAGCGGGACCAATGTGCGCATCCTGCAAAAGCAGCTGTCCCGCATTGCGAAGGACTATCCTTCCTTCGGCAAGCCGGTGGTGAACGGCGTCTTTGACGAGGCCACCGAGCGCAGCGTCAAGCGCTTTCAGAAGCAGTTCAGCCTGACCGCCGACGGCGTGGTGGGCCGTGCAACATGGTATAAAATCAGCTTTATCTATGTGAGCGTCAAGGATCTTGCCGAGCTGACCAGCGAAGGTGAAACCGCCGAGGGCACGCAGAGCACCGGCGGTTGGCCGGGCACAGTCCTGCGGCGCGGGTCGAGCGGCAGCGCCGTGGAGCAGGTGCAGTTCTGGCTGTCCGACCTTGCACAGTTTGATTCCGCGCTGCCGCGCGTCACGGTGGACGGCCGCTACGGGGCAGCGACCGAGCGCGCCGTGCAGGCGTTCCAGAAAAAGCAGGGCCTGACGGCGGACGGCGCAGTCGGGCAGCGCACCTGGAATGCACTTTACGCTGCCTGGGTGGACGCGCAGAGCGACCTTGGCGGCACCGCATGGCCCGGCACAGTGCTGCGGCGTGGTGACAAGGGCATGGAGGTGCGGCTGGTGCAGTTCTGGCTGCGGCTGGCTGCGGACAACTACCGCGCACTGCACACCATAGCGGTGGACGGCAGCTTCGGCGCCGCCACCGTCAGCGCTGTGCAGGCGTTTCAGAGTGTTTTCGGACTGACAGCCGATGGTGCGGTGGGCCGTGCAACATGGAACAAGCTGAAGGAGGTCGGCCTTGCGGTCGCAAACAGGCTCGTGGACGCAGACATTGCCCCGGGGCAGTTCACGGTCACCACGCGGGAGGGCAGCAGCGGGACCGCCGTGCGGGCCGTGCAGTATTATCTGCGCCGGCTCGCGGCCTACTACAGCGATATTCCGTCCGTGACAGTGGATGGGCGCTTCGGCGCAGCAACGGCGCGGGCCGTCAGGGCATGGCAAGCGCGGGCCGGTCTGCCCGTGGACGGCGTGGTGGGGCGGCTGACATGGCAAAGCCTGTATGACGCCGCCGCAGCGCTGGACAGCAGCGGCCCTGTGGTGCGCATGATCCGGCTGCCTGCCCCTTCCGCCGCACTGCGCCCCGGTGACAGCGGCGCAGAGGTGCTGCGGCTGAGCCGGATGCTGCTGTTTCTGGGCCAGTGGATTCCCGAGATCGACCTGCCCGAGACCAACACACCGACCAGCACCTTTGACCCTGCGCTGGAGACCGCCGTGCGCAGTGCCCAACGGTATTTCGGGCTGACCGAGACAGGCATTGTGACCGCCGCGGACTGGACGGTGCTGCGCGAGGCCGCCGAGCGGCTGCTGGCTGCCAACCCCGCCGGAGCCAGCCCCAAGCCCGGCGGCGTATGGCCCGCCGAAGCGTTGGCGCTGGGCAGTGCAGGGCCCGCCGTACTGCAGGTGCAGCGTTGGTTGAACATCATTGCCGCCGCCAACCAGACCGCCGATTTTGTACCCGAGACAGGCATCCTTGGGCCGGAAACTGCGTCCGCGCTGGAAAGCTACCAGCTGACCGCCGGGCTGCAGACGCTTGGCATCGTGGACGCCGACACATGGGAAAGCCTGCGCCTGGCTGCGCAGGGGCTTTGCCGCGAATGTAAGGAGGCATAAGCCATGGCAAGAGTTTACATCTATGATTCCTACGATAACAAGTTTTTCCGCTACAATTTGAGCGAAAACGACCCGATGCCCTACAGCACCGGCACGACCCTGCGGGTGCGGGAATTCCGTGGCTCAAGCAAATCCAATGTACTGTGGACCACCACCGCTGCCATGGAGGCATGGAACCTGACACGCCGTACCTACGGCAGCGGCATTCCGGTGGGGTACGCCTTCAAGCGGATCTGGGAGGGCGGCCACGGCACCACCAGCCAGCACTACGCAGGTGTCGCCTTTGATGTCGGGCAGCGCAGCACCGCCGCCGAGCGCCGCAAGATCTACCGGGCCGCTGTTCGCAGCGGAGCGTGGGGCTATGTGGAGCCTACATCGATGACGCCGACCTGGGTACACTTTGACCGGCGGTACGGCAAGCCTGCCTGCGCGGGCACCACAGCCGGTTACCCCACTTTGCGGCGCGGAAGCCGCAGCACCTATGTACTGGTCCTGCAGGATGCCCTGAACGCACTGGGCTATTCGACCAACACGCTGGACGGCATCTTCGGCCATGCGACGGAAAGCGCACTGAAGGCCTGCCAGCGGCGGTTCGGTCTGCGGGCGGACGGCATCTGCGGCTGTGCGACATGGAAAAAGATTGCCGGTGCCACGGTGGGTATCGGCCACACGGCAACCGTCATCGACAAATAAGGCATTGCGCTGCGGCAGCTGCGGTTGTATACTGTAGGCAGGCTCTGCCCTATATAAGGTAAGGAAGTGTTCTGAAATGGATATGATGGAATTTTTGCGCACCCGCCGCACCTACCGCCGCTTTGACCAACGCCCCATTGCACCGGAGATCCTGACCGAGGCCATTGATGCCGCCCGGCTGGCAAGCTGCGGTGCCAACCGCCAGACTGTGCGGTATATCCTTGTGCAGAGCGCCCGTGCCGTGTCCGCCGTGCAGCCGCTGGTCCATTGGGCCGCCTACCTGCCGCCCGAGCAGGGCGTGCCGAAGCCCGACGAGCAGCCGACCGCCTTCATCGCCGTTTTGCAGGACACCCGCCTGCCGGGGTGCAGCGATGTGGATGTAGGGCTGGCACTGGGCAGCCTGACCGCTGCCGCATGGGCCCACGGTGTGGGCAGCTGCATCATGGGGGCCATCGACCGCCCGGCGCTGACCGAGCTGCTGGCCCTGCCCGAAGGGCTGCGGCTCTGCTATATGGTGGCGCTGGGATACCCCGCCCATAAAAGCCGCGTGGTAAATATGCAGGACGGCAGCGTGAAATATTATCTGGACGAAAACTGCGACTACTGCGTGCCGAAGCGCAGCATGGACGAGGTGCTGCTGAAAACGCTGTAAAAGTAAAAATCGCAGTCCCGATGATGAAATCGGGGCTGCGATTTTTTGTATCCGTCAGAAGCGGCGTCTTTCAGCCTTATCCCAAAATAGCAAAGCTCTGTGCGCCCAGGGACAGCGTGTCGTTGACGATCTCCGCCTTGCCGATCGTGTACTGAATTTTCAGATCCTCGGCCAGATCCAGCGGCAGCTCGATGGAGACACCCGCCGGGTTGACGGCGCAGATCAGATCGCCGCGCTGCCAGACGAACGGGCGGTAGTCGTCCTTCGCCTTGGGTGCGTACAGCACCTTGAACGGCGCGTCTGCGTTTAGGTCAGCGTGTGCATGACGGAAAGCCAGCAGCGACTTCACGCTGTTCAGCAGGCTGTCGGGGTCGTCCGCCTGGGCGGCCACGGTGGGCGCATCGGCGGCAGTGTCCACAGGCAGATAGATATCCTGTGCGTCGGCGGTGGAGAAGCCGTGGTTGGCCGTGTCGTCCCACTGCATCGGCGTGCGGGAGCCCGTGCGGAAGTAGCCGCCCTCCTTGGTGGGCAGCGGCAGATAGCGCATACCGATCTCGTCACCGTAGTAGACGAAGGGCGCACCGGGCAGCGTGAAAATTGTCGCGTAGGCCAGCCGCAGCTCGTCAGTCGTCAGGCCCGCGGAGGGGCGGATCGTGTCATGGTTGCAGGTGATGAAGCACCACAGACCGTCCTTGTGGGTGGCCTTGTAGGCCGGCAGGTACTCGTCCAGGAATTTGTCAATGCCGGTGCCGGAGTTCTTGCAGAAGTACGCCTTGCCGATGTTGTGCGGGTTCGAGTCCATTGCATCGTCATAGTTGCGCATGAGCCAGCTGTAGCCGTTGCCCTGCCAATTGAGATAAAAGTCCATGTCAAAGCCGTTTTTCAGCGACATGCGCGGGCCGTTCCACTCGGCGATGAGCGCGGCCTCGGGGTACTCGACGTCCAGCATATCCCGGATATTGCGCCAGATTTTGCAGGTGTACTTTTTGTTCTTAGTGTCATTCTTTACAAGGCTCGACGCCATATCAACGCGGAAGCCGTCGCAGCCCATGTCCAGCCAGAATCGCATGACATCCTTCATGGCCTCCACCGTTGCCACGCAGGCGGGGTCGTCGGTGGGCTTCTGCCACTTCTGGTTGATCTTTCCATAGCCGTAGTTCAGCGCAGGCTGGCACTTGAAGAAGTTCAGGATATACGTGCCGTTGCGTTCGGTCTCGCCGCCGATGAACGGCATCCCATCGCCGGAGGCAAAGCAGGAATCCGTCCAGATAAAGCGGTCCGAGTATTCGTTGTGCCCGGGCTTGCAGCTGGCCTTGAACCACGGGTGCTCCTCGCTCGTGTGGCCGGGCACCAGGTCGAACAGCACACGGATGCCCTTCTCATGCGCGGCCCTGAACAGCGCGGCGGCGTCCTCGTTCGTGCCGTAGCGCGGGGCGATCTTTTTGTAGTCGCGCACATCATAGCCCGCATCCTTGAACGGCGAATCAAAGCAGGGGTTGATCCACAGAGCATTGCAGCCCAGGTCCCTGATATAGTCGAGCCTGGCAATAATGCCCTGCAGGTCGCCGATACCATCGCCGTTGGTATCGTAGAAGCTCTGAGGGTAGATTTCATAGAACACTGCGTCTTTCAGCCACTGTTTCATGAGATGTCTCCTTTACTATAATAGACAGATAGAATATCCACGGCAAACCGCAGGGCGCATTTCCTGTTCGCTCGGGAGGTTTTCCCCGCCGCGCACGGCCACGGGCGGATATGGAATCCGCCCCTACGGCGCTCCCTGTCAGTTTGCCGCTTCACGAGCATGGAAATGTTTCATCCGTTTCTACCCCTATACTATCCCCTCCTTCTTCCTTTGTCAACGCAGCAAAGCAGACAAAACAAACCACAAATTTTCTACATTTTGCACCAAAAATCAGCATATTGCTATTTTGTGAACAATGTGTTGACAAACAAAGAACATCGCAGTAAAGTAAAGTGCACAAGCGATTGTAAAATCTATTAGGAAAGAGGGATTCATTCAAATGAATACGCTTGTAATCGTTCTGATTGCCGCGGTCGTTCTGGTATGTGCGTACGCCGGATACGGTCGTTGGCTCGCCAAGACATGGGGTGTTGACCCCAACGCCAAGACTCCTGCTGTGCGGCTGGAGGATGGCAAGGATTATGTTCCCACCAACGGCTGGACGGTGTTTGCGCACCAGTTCTCCTCCATTGCCGGTGCCGGCCCTGTTACCGGTGCCATTCAGGCTGCGGCCTTCGGCTGGCTGCCTGTGCTGCTCTGGGTGCTGATCGGCGGCGTCTTCTTCGGCGCTGTCACTGACTTCGGCGCTCTGTACGCTTCCGTCAAGAACGACGGCAAATCGATGGGCCTGCTGATCGAGAAGTACATCGGCAAGACCGGCCGCAAGCTGTTCCTGCTGTTCTGCTGGCTGTTCTGCGGCATCGTCATCGCTGCCTTTGCAGACATGGTTGCCGGCACCTTCAACGCCTTTGATGCAGAGGGCGCACAGGTCGAGGCCGCTTTCACCAACGGCGCGGCCGGCATGGTCTCCATCATGTTCATGGTGTTCGCCGTTGTGTTCGGCTTCATCCAGAAGAAGTTCAACTTCTCCGGCTGGCGCGAGGCCGTCATCGGCATCGTCTTTATCGTCCTGTCCTTTGCCGTCGGCATGAACTGCCCGCTGGTGTTCGGCAAGGCCGCATGGAGCTACATCACCTTCGTTTACATCTTCTTTGCCGCGGTTCTGCCGATGTGGATGCTCAAGCAGCCCCGCGACTACATGACCACCTTCATGTTCGGCGCAATGATCGCCGGTGCTGTCATCGGCCTGCTGGTTGCCCACCCCACGATGAACCTGCCCGTCTTTACCGGCTTCAACAATGCCAAGCTCGGCACCATGTTCCCCATCCTCTTTGTCACGGTCGCCTGCGGTGCTGTCTCCGGCTTCCACAGTCTGGTTTCCTCCGGCACCTCCTCCAAGACCGTTGAGAATGAGAAGGACATGCTGAAGGTCGGCTACGGTGCCATGGTGCTGGAAAGCCTGCTGGCGGTTCTGGCGCTCTGCGTGGCCGGTGCTGCCGCCGCTGCGGACGGCACCCCCGCCACCGGTACCCCGTTCCAGATCTTCAGCCGCGGCGTTGCCGGTTTCTTTGAGATGTTCGGCGTGCCCGTTTCGATTGCAACTGTCTTTATGACGATGTGCGTTTCCGCGCTGGCACTGACCAGTCTGGACGCCGTGGCCCGTATCGGCCGCATGAGCTTTCAGGAGCTGTTCAGTGTCGATGATATGGAGCATGCAGAGGGCTGGCGCAAGCTGTGCTGCAATGTCTACTTCTCCACCTTCATCACGCTGGTGTTCGGCTTTATCCTGACCCAGATCGGCTATGCCAACATCTGGCCGCTGTTCGGCTCCGCCAACCAGCTGCTCAGCGCGCTGGTTCTGGCTACCCTGTGCGTCTTCCTCAAGGTCACGGGCCGCAACAACAAGATGCTCTTCCCGCCGCTGGTCATCATGCTCTGCGTCACCTTCACCGCACTGGTGCAGCGCCTGATTGCGATGGTCAAGGCCATCTCCGCCGCTGCGTCCACCGCCATCCCTGCCGGTGAGACCACTTGGGGCGCTGTCTTTATCGCCAACGGCCTGCAGCTGATCCTTGCAGTGCTGCTGATCGTGCTGGGCCTGAACATCGTGTTCCACAGCGTCAAGAGCTACACCACCTGCGATGCGCCCGAAGCAAAAGCCACTGTTTGAGTGTAATCGGCACTTGACAAACCGGCTCCTATAGAGTAATATTTATACATAGCCGCAAGGGCGCGGCCGCACGCTGCGCTATCCGGCAAAATCATGCTTCAAGCTCCGGTATCCGCAATCAGGACGCCGGGGCTTTTTGCATGAATATGAGGGAAACACTTATAAAGGTAAAGGAGAGTTCAAGATGAAGCTCAAGAAAATGCTTGCCCTGACCATGGCCGCTGTGCTGGCCGCCGGTCTGACCGCCTGCGGCTCCAGCGCCGACACCTCCGCCGCCCCTGCTGCCGAGAGCACTGCGGCCACTGCGGATGCTGCCGGTGCCCCGGACGGCGACGGCGACCCCACCACCCTGACCGTTGCGATGGAGTGCGCTTACGCCCCCTACAACTGGACCCAAAGCGACGATTCCAACGGTGCCGTTGCGATTCGCGGCTCCAGCGACTACGCCTACGGCTACGATGTCATGATGGCCAAGAAGATCGGCGAGGCACTGGGCCAGCAGGTCCAGATCGTCAAGCTGGACTGGGACAGCCTGATTCCCGCCGTCATGAGCGGCGATGTGGACTGCGTCATCGCTGGTCAGTCCATCACGGCTGAGCGCGCTGCACAGGTCGATTTCAGCAACCCTTACTACTACGCCTCGATCGTCACCCTGACGAAGAAGGACAGCGCCTACGCCAATGCGGCGAGCGTGGCCGATCTGGCCGGTGCGACCGCTACCAGCCAGCTGGGCACCATCTGGTATGACACCTGCCTGCCCCAGATCGAGAACGCCAACATCCTGCCCGCGCAGGAGACCGCGCCCGCCATGCTGGTGGCCCTGAACAGCGGTGCCTGCGACATCGTTGTCACCGACCGTCCCACCGCGCAGGCCGCGCTGGTCGCCTACCCCGACTTCACGCTGCTGGATTTCGGCGGCGGCGACAATGACTTCAAGGTCAGCGAGGAGGACATCAACATCGGCATCTCGATGAAGAAGGGCAACACCGCCCTGCAGAGCGCCATCAACGAGGTCCTGTCCACGATGACCGCTGATGATTACAACGCCATGATGGACGACGCCATCAGCGTTCAGCCCCTGAGCGAGTAATTTTGCCCGCCTGCCCCTGCCGTTTTGTGCGGCAGGGGCTTCGGTGTTGGTAAAGTGAAGAAATCACAAAGGAGAATTTCATGCAAGACTTTTTCATGAACTGTGCCACAGTGCTGCAGAAGTACGGCTTTTCGTATCTGCGCGGCGCGGGCACGACCCTGCTGCTGGCGCTGGTCGGCACATTTTTCGGCTGCCTGATCGGCTTTGCGGTCGGCGCACTGCAGACCATCCCCATCGACAAGCAGCGCGACCCGGCGTGGAAGCGTGTACTGCTGAAAATCCTGCACATCTTCCTGCGCTGCTATGTAGAGCTGTTCCGCGGCACGCCGATGATCGTGCAGGCCGTGTTCATCTACTACGGTCTTTTGCAGGTGTTCGGCATCAAGATGGGCATGTGGCAGGCAGGCTTCTTCATCGTTTCCATCAACACCGGTGCCTATATGGCGGAGACAGTCCGCGGCGGCATCGTGTCCATCGACCCGGGCCAGACCGAGGGTGCCAAGGCCATCGGCATGAACCACTGGCAGACGATGCTCCATGTCATTCTGCCGCAGGCGCTGCGCAACATCATCCCGCAGATCGGCAACAACTTCATCATCAACATCAAGGACACCTCGGTGCTGTCGGTCATCTCGATCACCGACCTGTTCTTTGTCCACAAGAGCGTGGTCGGCGCACTGTACACCTACTTTGAGAGCGCTGCCATCGTCATGGTCATCTACCTGACGATGACCCTGTTCGCCAGCTACCTGCTGCGCCTGTGGGAGAAAGCGCTGGACGGCCCGCAGAACTACGACCTGAACACGACCGACTCGCTGGCCTACACCAGCGGCATGTACAATGCCCCGGACCCGAACCATGAGTCCCAGAATCTGGATATGAAGGGAGGCGCAGCCCATGTCTGAGCCTGTTATTGAGGTACGCCACCTCTCCAAGAGTTTCGGCACCCATGTCGTTCTGCGCGATGTGGATTTCACCGTCAACCCCGGTGATGTCACCTGCATCATCGGCGCGTCCGGCAGCGGCAAATCGACCCTGCTGCGCTGCATCAACCTGCTGGAGACCCCCACGAACGGCAAGGTGCTGTTCCACGGCAATGACATCACGGCCAAGGGCAGCGACCCATGCGCCTACCGCGCCAAGGTGGGCATGGTGTTCCAGAGCTTTAACCTTTTCAACAATATGACGGTGCTGGACAACTGCACGGCGGGCCTGCGCTATGTGCTGCACATGGACAAGGAGGCCGCCGAGCGCACCGCACTGGACAATCTGGAGAAGGTCGGCATGGCCCCTTATATCCATGCCAAGCCGCGCCAGCTTTCCGGCGGGCAGAAGCAGCGTGTGGCGATTGCCCGCGCGCTGGCCATGCAGCCCGAGGTGCTGCTGTTTGACGAGCCGACCTCCGCGCTGGACCCCCAGATGGTGGGCGAGGTGCTGGCCGTCATGCGCCAGCTGGCCAAGGAGGGGCTGACGATGCTTGTTGTCACCCATGAGATGGCCTTTGCCCGCGATGTATCTACCCATGTAGTCTACATGGCGGACGGCGTCATCTGTGAGGAGGGCACCCCCGCCGACATCTTTGAGCGCCCGCAGAACCCCAAGACCGTTGAGTTCCTGAGCCGGTTTAGACAGGCGTAAGCGTGTAAAATAAAGCGACCGATGGTATGTGATGTGCCATCGGTCGCTTTTTGTTATAGGGCAGTAAAGACATCTTTACGGGGCGTCGAGGACGCCGCCCCCTACGGCTAAAGGATAAAGTCATTCTAAAGGCAGCGTGCGGCGGCCTGAGGGCAGGCCGCCCTACAACTGTAGGCATACGGGAGGGCAAGGGAGGGCTGCAGCCTTCCCATGACGGCGCGGGCGGAGCAGAGCCCCACCCCTACGCACATCCCATTCCCACTGCGGGGGTTCGGGGGAACATCCGAATTTAAGGTGGAGGAAGGCTCGGCGGCGTTAAGAACGGACAGTAATACTGCGTCCGTTTAGCCGCCGAGACTTCCGACTTCCGCTTTGGGGTTCTTAGGGGCGTGTAGCCCCTAAGGCGCGGGTCCGCTGCGTCGCAACAGCGGCAATTTTCTTTGGTTCTTTCTTTTGTTGGCAAAAGAAAGAACACCTCTCGGGAGGATGCCGTTCATCCTTTAGCCAAGCGGCACATCAATCTCATCTCCGATGGCAAAGCTGTAGATCGTCAGCTTCGTCACCGGCACGCTCAGCCGCTGGGCGAACGCCCGGCGGTAAAGCCGCAGCTGGGCGGCGTATTCGTCAATATAATACTGCGCATCGCGGCTGCGGTCGGTCTTATAGTCAAGGATCTCGGCATGCTCGTCAAACACCAGCACAAGGTCCGCAATGCCCTGCACCAGCACCTCGGCCCCGGCGGCGCTCCCCTGCTGTGCGGCGGGGGTGATGTCGGCAGCAGGCAGGGCCGTGATGAACGGCTCCTCGCGCAGGATGCGGCGAGCCAGCCGGATTCGCCGCCAGACCGCACTGTCAAAGAAGGGGCGCACGGCGTCCAGATCCAGCTTATCCGCCAGCGCGGCGTCCAGCAGCTGCAGCCCGGTCTGCCGCTGTACCTCGGCCGTCAGATCGGGGGCCGGGCCGTCAAAGGGCACGCTCTGCATAAAGGCGTGGATGGCGGTGCCGCGCTCGGCGCCGGTCATGCCGCTTTTTTGCAGAAAGGCCGGGCGCTCCAGCGCAACCGGGCGGGCGGCGTGGGCCACCGCGCTGACGCTGACCTTAGCGGGGACCTTTTCGAGCGCGGCGCGGGGGCTTTGCCACGCAAAGCTGGCCTGCAGCTGCGCCACCAGCACAGGGTCCGCCGCAGCGGCGGGCGGCGCAGGCGGCTGCTCCGTCTGGTCGGGCAGGGGCAGCAGCCGAATGTCCAGCGGCACACCGGTTTTGCGGTGGTGCGGCAGAAAGTTCGTGCGCGCCCAAAGCGCATCGCTGCCCGGGTGCAGCATTGCAGCGGTCAGCAGCCACCCGGCCCAGCTGCCCATGCCGCGCATCGACTCCGGGCCGGTGGCCTCGGCTGCGGCGCAGAGGGCGGGCAGCTTCAGCGCACTGTCGGTCCGCTTGAGCGGCACCGTGATGATCAGCGCGTCCTGTGCGCGGGTCAGCGCAACATACAGCACGCGCATCTCTTCGCTCAGTGTCTCGGTACGGATGGCCTGCGCCAGCGCCGCATAGGGCAGCGTTTTAAACCGCTTGGCCGCCCGCGGCGCACGCAGCATGACGCCCACGCCGAGGCGGCTGTGGGTCAGCACCGGCCGCACGGCGTCACTCTGGTTGAACTGGTGGGCCGTGTCTGCCACAAAAACGACCGGAAATTCCAGCCCCTTGGAGCGGTGTACCGTCATGATGGAAACACAGCCGGGGCGGGTCTGCCCGCCCGCGCTCTGGTTCAGTCCGCCGTTGTGGGCGGCAGCGTCCATCGCGCGTATCAGCGCGGGCAGCCCCGCGCGCCCGGCCCCGGCAGCCCACGCTGTAAAGCTGAGCAGATCCTCGCGGCAGCGCAGGCCGTCAGGCAGCGCCCCCACGGCGGCAAGATAGCCGGTGCGGGCCAGCAGCTCCCCGAGCAGCTCCTCCACCGGCAGGGTGCGGGCAAGGCGGCGGTACTCAGCCAGTGCCTCGATAAAGGGGGCAAACCGCGCCTGCTCTCCGCCAAGGACCGCCCCGTACAGACTGCCGTTGGGCCTTGCACGGCGCAGCGCAACAAGGTCGTCTGCCGTGTAGGGGAACATTGGGCTCAGCAGCACGGCTGCCAGCGGAATGTCCTGCGCCGGGTTGTCGATGACACGCAGCAGCGCCGCAAAGGGTCGGATATGCGGCTCATCAAGCAGATCGGCGGCGGAATCCGCAAAGACCGGGATGCCCGCCGTGCGCAGCGCGCCCTCATAATCGGCAAAGCCCTTGCGGCCGCGCAGCAGGATACAGAAGTCCTCATACCGGCAGGGGCGCACCCCCTCCTTGCTGCGGACGGCAAAGCCGGTTTTGACCATCTCGGCAATGCGCCGGGCAATGACAGCGGCATCCCCTGCGGTATCGGCCCCGTCAATGACATCGATCTCGCACAGGCCCTGATAGGCGGCACTTTTATCCCCGCCCACAACAAGCCTCTGGCCGTCCCCATAGGGTACGCCGCCCAGCCCCTGCGTGAAAAACACCTCAAACAGATAGTTGATCCCCTCGATCACGCCGGGTGCGCTGCGGAAGTTTGCATCCAGCGCCAGCGTGGCCGGGCTTGGGGCCGGCTGCGGGTGGGGCTTCCACTGCTGCTGCTTGCCCACAAAGATGCCGGGGTCTGCCAGGCGGAACCGGTAGATGCTCTGCTTGATGTCGCCCACGAAGAAAAGGTTGTCTGCTTCGGGGCGGGCCAGCGCAAAGTAGATGGCGTCCTGCAGGGCGTTCGTGTCCTGATACTCGTCCACCAGCACCGCCGTGTAGCGGCTGCTGACCGTGCGGCACAGCGGCGTGCGCTCGTTGCGCTCATTGACGAGCAGATCGAGCGTCAGATGCTCATAATCCGCGTAGTCCAGCACCTTTTCAGCACATTTTGCGGCAAAGCAGTTGTCGGCAAAGGTCTGCGTTACCCGCACAAGAGCTGCCACCAGCGGCGCAGCGCGGCGGCGGTCAGCGGCAAATTCCTCAGCCGTGCAGAGCAGTGCGTCCCGGCGCAGGCTCTCGAGCTGCTTTTTTGCGCGGTCGCGCAGCTCGGACGCAGCGGCAGCAGACTGGTTTGCGTCCTTGCCGCCCTTGATGCGCCCCGCCGCACGCCAGCCCGACAGAACCAGCTCAAGCGCCGACAGGCAGTTGTCCCAATCACCCTGCTCCAGATGGTAGCAGAGGTTCTCGACCCGGGCGGCATCATCAAGCATGACGGCCATGTAGGCGGCATCGGCCTTTTCGTCCCGCGCTGCGATGGCCGCGCCGCTGTCCAGCAGCGCCTTGACGCCCTGCGCCCGGGCCAGCGCGATGCCCAGCAGCTCACGGCCCCATTCGGTCTGCTGCGGCGGGGCCTCCTGCTGCCACATTTCGGCAAACGCAGTCAGCGATGCCGCCGGGTGGGGCAATGCCCGGGTAAAGTGATAGAGGTCGAGAACCGCATCCCCGGCCGTGCTGTCGGTACGGCCCCGGTCGTACAGGTCGGCAAAGGCGCGGAAGTCGGCGTCCTGATAGGCTGTCTCCAGCGTGGCGGCCAATGTTTCCTGCTCAATGCGGGCAAGGTCGGCCTCCTCGGCGGTCGTAAAGTCAGGGGGTACATCGAGCATGGCAAAATGCTGCTGCACAAAATGCAGGCAAAAGGCATCCACCGTGCCGATGGACGCGCGCTGCAAAAGCAGCTGCTGGCGGCGCAGGTTGGTATTGCCGGGGTGGGCGCGCACCTCCTGCGCAAGGCGGGCCGTGATGTCAGCCCGCAGCTTGGCCGCCGCCGCATTTGTGAAGGTCATGATCAGCAGCGAATCGGCATCCGCCGGGTGCTCAGGGTCCGTGATAAGCCCCACCACGCGCTCGACCAGCACACGGGTCTTGCCCGAGCCGGCAGCCGCCGACACCAGCAGGCTGCCGCCCCGTGCCTTGATCGCTGCCGCCTGCGCCGGGGTGAATTGTATCTTGGGTTGTTCTGGCATGGGGTGTCTCCTTTATGTAGAAAAGCTTCCCCCTAGGGGGAAGGCGTTCTCATTCCGCAAACGGGTCGTCCTTGATCGAAATCGTCCGTTCGTGTTCCCCGTCGCGGTGGGTGCAGGCGCAGCGGAAATCACAGTAGGTACAGGGGCTTTTGCCGCCGCCGGGGCAGAGCGGCTCGGCGTCAATGCGGCCGCTGTACAGATTTTCCGCCATGCCGATGAGCAGGCCGTCCAGATGATCCCGGATGCGGCCCAGCTTCGCCTCATCGGCCAGCGTGCTTTTGCTGTTCAGCACCTTGCCGGTCTTGGCGCTGAAGCTCAGCGGCACAAACTCACCGGTGCCTTTGGTATCCATGGCACGGTAGATGCTCTCATCATCGAGCAGCAGGCCGTTCATCGGGTAGGTCGGCGCGGGGTCGGCCTCCTCGGTCAGCTCGCGGCGGTCAACGCTCTCTGGTGCAGGGTCGGCCAGCAGGTACTCTACCCCCGCCGCCGTAGCACCGGGGAAGGCCGTCTGCGCGTTGCGTTCCAGCGTAAAGAGGTATAGCAGCATCTGGCAATCCAGACCGTAGTAGACCTCCTTCAGCTTGAACTCCTTGCCGCCGGTTTTGTAGTCCACGACCCGCAGATAGGTCTTGCCGCGTTTTTCCAGCGGCATCGCATCGACACGGTCCACCGTGCCGACAATGCGCACCGTATGCCCCGCCCCATCGGCAAGCTGCACCGGGTCGATGCGGGGGGCGTCCGGGTTTTCGGCATCGGGACGGTCGTCAATGCGCAGCTCAAACGCAACGGGACGAAAGCCCGACTGCCGCAGATCGCGCTGGATAAAGCCCAGCAGTCCCACCAGATTGCGCCGGATCCGGCCGATCAGGTAGTCCATCCGCACCGTCATGCCGGGCAGGTTTTCGGCCACATATTCGTCCACCAGCGCATCGACAAGGGCCTCCACCTCCTCCGGCGTCAGCGTCTTGAACGCCTCGCCGCGGCGGCGCAGGGCGTTTTCCAGCACCCAGTGGGTCAGCGTGCCGCTTATATTGGGGGCAAGCTCTGCCTTTTTGCGGGGCGCGGCCTTGATGATGTACTGCAGAAAATAGCCAAAGGGGCAGCTCTGGTATTTTTCAAACCGGGTGGGGCTTATGCGCAGCCCCCGCCCAAGTAAGGCTTCAAGCGCGGCGGTGTCCGCGACCCGCTGCTCTGCCCCGGCGGTGTCCACCGCACGGCGCACAGCGGCGTAGGCGGGGGCCAGCGCAGGGTCAGCGTCTAGCACGGCGCGCACTGCCGCACCGGCACACTGCCGGTCCGGGTCCTGACTGAGCATACCCAGCACATCAAGCGCAGCGGCCGGGGCGGCGGCCAGCTGCACCGCCGTGGGGGTGCGGGGCGGCACCTGCAGATACTGCAAAATCGGCGCCAGCGCAGCACTGGCGGGGGCGGCATCCTCGGCATGGGCCGCTGCGGGCCAGCTGAGCCAGAGATAGCTGCGTGCCACGGTCAGCGCCTTGTAAAAGCAGATCCCCTCGCGCAGGACCTTGTTGGCAAAGCAGTCGGGCAGCTCGGCGCCCTGCTCCATCATAATGTCGCGGTCGGCGTGGGTCAGCAGGCCCTGATCGCCGGGCGTCTGGGGGAACTCCCCCTCCAGCAGGCCGACCACAAAGACGGCATCGGTCTCGGGCAGGCGCATACGGCCCGCCGTTGTCACGATCACGCTGTCAAGGCTCTGGGGGATATGCCCCATGTCGGTCGTGCGCAGCAGCAGCGTAAAAAGCTCGGCGTACTCGGCCGGGGGCAGCTTTTCACTGCCCAGCAGACGGGCAAGCTGGTCAAGCAGCCCCATAACGACATTCCATTCGCGCAGGACCTCATCAGCCTCGGGCAGGCGGCCCTCTGCGCGCAGCTTCTCGGCAAGGCTCTCAAGCGCCTTCTCAGCCCCGAGGGACTGCAAAAACAGGAATATCTGCTTGGTCAGTGCCGCTGCGGGGGCGCCGGCCGCCTTGGGTACAAAGTCCGCCAGCCGCTCCATAAGGAAGGCGCGGGCGCACTCGGCATCGGCCAGCACCTGCCGATCCTGCTCGGAGTCATGGCCGTCATACCCCGCCGCGCTGCGGGTAAAGGGCTCCCGCCAATCGGCGGCGGTCAGCTGCCATGTGTAGGCATAATTTTCAAGGGCACACTGCCGGCTTTCCGGCAGATCGACCAGCCCGGTCTTGAGCAGGCGCAGCACACTGCGGCTCGACACGCCGCGCAAAAGCTCCAGCGCGGCATGGACCGCCCGCGCCGGGGCGGTGTTTTCGGGGGTAGTGGCCTCATCGCAGAAAAGCGGTATGCCCTGCAGACGGAACTCATACCGCAGCGGGGCAAGGTACTGCTCCGCATTGCGGCATATGACCGCCATGCGGCTGTAGGGCGTGCCCTGCCGTGCGCGGGCCGCGATCTCGGCGGCCACCGCCTTGGCCTCGGCCTGACGGGATGCCGCCGCGTGGTAGGTAATGGCCGGATGCACCGGATCAACCACAATCTCCGGCGTATAGGCAGGGTCCGCCAGCAGCAGGCCCAGCTCGGCCAACGCCGGGGCATCGGCATGGCGGCGATCCTCGGTCAGCAGCTCGGTATGGGTGGGCACACCAGCCTCTGCGGCCATCCGCTTGAGGGTATTGACCACATTTTTGGCACCGCTGAACAGCCCCATGCCGCCGTCCCGGTCCTGCTCGCCGTCACAGCAAAGGCAGACCGTTACATCGGCCACCGGCAGCATGGCCGCCAGCAGGGCGCGCTTCGGCGCATTAAAGGTATCAAACTCGTCAATGTACACGGCGCGTCCCGCAAAGAAGGCTGCGTCCAGCCGCTCCGCTGCGCGCTGCTGGCGGTCGCCGGGGTCCATGGCGCTCTGGGCCAGCAGCCCCTCATACGCAGCATAGATCAGGGCCAGCTCATCCAGCTTTTCGCGGTCGGCTCCGGGGGCCTTTGCATACTCTGCCAGCATTTCGGGCGTTACACCGGCGCTTTTCAGCTCGCTGACGGTCTGGGCAGCCTTCTCGCAGAAGGCGGCGCTGCGCCGCTGGCGGCTGTAGTACACGACCTTGTCCAATAGCGAATCCGCCGCCCGGCGCAGCAACAGGGCACGGCCCGCCTCGGTCAGGGTGGGCACGGCCGCCCCGCCGTAGCGGCGCAGCAGGGCCTCCGCCAGCGAGGTGAAGGAGTAGCTTTCGACATAGGCGGAAAGGCTGTCCCCCAGCGTGCGGTAGAGCTGCCCCTCGGTGGAGGAGGTAAACTGCTCCGGCACGATCAGGATGCTGCGCTCCCCCTGCGCCGCGCGTGCGCGCAGGGCGGCCAGCATGGTATGCGATTTGCCCGAGCCGGAGGGGCCCAAGATGAAGTTTAGCATGGTGGTGTCCTTTCTGATAGCCTTCTCCCTTGGGAGAAGGTGGCCCGAAGGGCCGGATGAGGGGCGCGTGTGCCGCATCGGCCCATTTGCGGGCGGCAGCGGCAAGGCTGCCCCTCATCAGTCAGCGGGCAAGCCGCTGACAGCTTCCCCCGCGGGGGAAGCCAATCTGCCTATAAAGTCCGCAACTGCCAACCTTATCTCAAACCGGCCGAACACCAGCGCGTTTTCATCGGCGCCGGGGTAGGCGGCGGTGCTTCCGGAAATGCAGAGCGAGGGATAAAGCACACAGAACCAGTTGCGGCCCTGCGCGGTGCCCAGCTCTATGCGCAGGGCGGTGTACTCCCCGCCGGGCAGAGAAAAGCTGCCGTAATCGCGGGCGGAAAAGTCGTGGTTCTCCAGCCGCAGGGCGGCCGTTTGCGGGCTGTGGGCGCGGTGCAGGGCGCTGTCAGCTGCAGCCTGCAAAGCGGGCAGCGCCGTCTGCAGCGCCCGGACAGCCTGCTGCGGGCTTTGCGCCTGCGTCACAGCGGGCGGCAGGGCAGCCAGCACGGCATCCCGCACCTGTAATTTCAACAGCTGGTCATCCCATGTATCGCTGTTGGCCAGGATGTGCAGCCGCACGGTGTCAGCACGCACCCGGGCGGCGGTGCGCCGGTGCCAATCGGCATAGGCGGTAAGTACAACAGTCAGTGCCAGCGCCAGACCGGCCCCCAGCTCCAGCACACGGCGGGTATGCTTCGTCATAACAGTTCTCCCCTTTCCAACCGGAGTATGGGCAGAAAGGGGAGAAAATAATCATAAGGCAATACCGCATAATTCTAAGTGCCGATACGGCGAGCGAGGTGCGGCAGCTGCTAAGCCAAAAGCGCAGATAAGACTGGATGTCTTATCGAGCATTTTGGCAACGCAGATGCCGTGCCGCAGCCGCCGGAGCGGTGCTTAAGCCGTTAGGCGGGAATTGTGCGGTATTGCCATAAGATTGTCCGCACAGCGCGGGATCACTTTTTTGCGCCGAACAGGCGGCGGGCCGTCACAAAGGGGCCGCCGCGGGTCGGCTTGCAGAGATAGACCTGCCGGTAGCTGCTTTTGAGGGCGGCCACGGCCTTGCGTGCGGCGTCCTGCCTGTCAAAGATGCCAAAGACGGCCGCACCGCTGCCGGTCATCTGGGCTGTCACGGCACCATGCGCCCGCAGCGTTTTGCAGATGGCGGGTGTTTCGTCCGCGCCGGAGCAATGCTCGAGCGCATTGCCGGCCGCCGCGCAGACGCCGGGCAGGTCGTTGTTGCGGATGGCCTGCTCCTGTGCCTCGCAGTCAGGGTGGACAGGGCTGCCCATCGTGTCATAGCGGGCAAAGGCTTCGGGGGTGGAAACGCCCACGCTGGGCATCGCCACCACAAACCAGCAGTCCGGGCAGGGCGGCAGAGCTTTCATCAGATCGCCCACGCCCCGCACGCGGCAGGTGCCGCCCATCAGGGCAAACGGCACGTCCGCGCCGATGCCCGCACCGATGGCGCACAGCTCACTCATCGAAAGCTTTGCGCCGTACAGCTCATTCAAACCGACCAGTACCCCGGCAGCATCGGCACTGCCGCCGGCCATGCCGGCCCGCACCGGTACCCGCTTGTAGATCGTCATATCCACGCCCGCCAGCAGACCGGTATAGGCAAAGAAGGCCAGCGCGGCCTTGACAGCGGTGTTTTTATCGTTGGCCGGCACAAAGCTGCCGGGCAGATTCAGCGTCAGGTCATGGCTGCGGCGCAGCGTGATTTTTTCATACAGGTCAATGGTCTGCATGACCATATCCAGATCATGGTAGCCGTTGGGCAGCGTGCCCACGACATCCAGCGACAGATTCAGCTTGGCCGGGGCCAGCACCGTCACAGAACGGTATTGCATAGGGGTCACTCTCCTGTTATTTGCTCTGCGGATGGCAGGGTTACTTCGTCCAGCCGTTTTCACTCAAAAATTCGCGGATGCGCTTCATTGCGATCTGCAGATGATCCACGCTGTAGGCATAGCTGATGCGGGCGTACCCCTCGCCGGAGGCACCGAACGCCGAGCCGGGGATAATGGCAACCTCTTTTTCACGCAGCAGCCGCTCACAGAATTCACTGCTCGTGAGGCCGCTGATCTGGATCGAGGGGAAGACATAGAACGCGCCGCGCGGCTCAAAGCAGGTCAGGCCCATGTCGTTGAGCGCCTTGACCACATAACGGCGGCGGCGGTTGTACTCATCCCGCATCATCTCGATCTGGTCATCACATTGGCGCAGCGCCGTGACCGCTGCATACTGGCTGGTGGTCGGGGCGGACATGATGCAGCTCTGGTGGATCTTGGTCATGACCTTGATGAGCGGCGCGGGGCCTGCGGCATAGCCCAGCCGCCAGCCCGTCATCGCGTAGGATTTGGAGAAGCCGTTGACAACAACGGTGCGCTCGGCCATGCCGGGCAGCGATGCAATGGACACATGGCGGTCGAGCCCGTAGGTCAGTTCAGAATAAATTTCATCCGACAGCACCAGCACGTTCGACTCACGCAGGACGGCGGCGATCTCCTCCATCTCATCGGCGCTCATAACGGCACCGGTGGGGTTGTTGGGATATGGGAAGATCAGCAGCTTTGTCCGCGGCGTGATGGCCGCCCGCAACTGATCGGCAGTCAGGCGGAACTGATCCTCGGCGCGAGTGGCAATATGCACCGGCACGCCGCCGGTCAGCTGGGTGATCGGCTCATAGCAGACAAAGCAGGGCTCGGGAATGATGACCTCGTCCCCGGGCTGGACCACCGCGCGGATGATCAGGTCGATGGCCTCACTGCCGCCGACCGTGACAAGGACATTTTCCTCTTTATAGTGCAGGTCAAAGCGGCGGCCAAGGTAGCTGCAGATCTCATTGCGCAGCTCCTTCAGGCCGGCGTTGGCTGTGTACTTGGTGCGGCCCAGCTCAAGGCTGCGGATGCCTGCATCGCGGACGCTCCACGGCGTTTTAAAGTCCGGCTCGCCGACGCCCAGAGAGATGCAGTGCGGCATTTCAGCCGCCAGATCAAAGAACCTGCGGATGCCGGACGGGCGCATCGCCTTGGCGGCAGGGGCAAGCAGTTCATCGTAGTTCATCACAGGACGGTACACTCTCTTTCATCGGGTTCTTCGGCCAGATACAGCCGACCGCCGCGCTTGTAGGGGCGCAGCACAAAGCTGGTGGCGGTGGAGAGCACATCGTCCAGCGGGGAGAGGCGCTTGGCCACGAAGATCGCAATTTCCTGAAAGCTGCGGCCCTTGATGATGACCTGCAGGTCGTAGCTGCCGCTCATCAGCAGCACGGTATCCACCTCGTCAAACTGGGCGATGGTCATACCGATGTCGTCAAAGCCGCGGGCCTTGTGGGGGGTCACACGCAGCTCGATGACAGCCTCCACCAGATTGACGCCGGCCTGTTCCCAGTCCACCAGCGTTTCATACCCGCGGATGTAGCCCTTGGCGGCGGCCTCGTCCATCATGGCGGCGATCTCCTCGGGGGTCTTATCCAGCATCGCCGCGATGTCCTCGATCGGCATGCGGGCGTTCTTTTCCAGAATACGGAGCAATTCTTCCATAGTATCACACCTCACTCAAGTATATGCAGCTATTATAGCATATTCGCGGCAGGATTGCACCATTGTTTTTTGCGGCAAAGCCCTGCCGCACACAAAAAAGCAGCACCCCCGTGCCTTACACAGGGATGCTGCTCTGTTTTTTGTCAGCCCTCGGCAGGCTGTTCATCTGTCGTCTGGGGCTCCTCCGGCTCTGCGGGCTGTTCCGGCTCTGCAGGCTCCGGCGCAGGCTCTTCAGCTGCGTCGGGCGCATCGGCGGTGCCCATCTCCTCGTTCTGCATTTCCTCCACAAGGGCATCGGTCGGTGCAGGGGTGGGCGTGACCTCCACCTGCATCTCACTCTCCTGCAGGGCGGTCAGGTACCACTGGCGGTTCTCCCCGCGGGTAAAGACATAATCCATATACTTCGTCGGCTCGGTGGGGGCCGTCAGCGAAAGCTCACCGGTGGCGTTGTTCGTGGCGGTGGGCACGTAGCCGACCGTGACGATGCGCTTGCCGTCCCGGCGGCTGATCTTCTCGACCGTCGGCGTGTACTGCGCCACAGAGCTGGTGACCGGCACTAGATAGGCCTGCTTTTCCTCATCGTACTGATAGACGAATTCCTCGGTGCTGAAGGTCCCCTCCGGCACCTTATACTCAGGGCCGAGAAGGTTGGCGATGTAGGTATCGACCTCCAGCGCGGGGATCATGGCCGAGCCGGTATCGGGGTCACGCTCATACTGGTCAAGGCTGCCGCCGCTGTTCTGCACCTGATAGACGGTGCCCCAGATGGCGGCCTGCTTGAACACACCGGGGTCAACGCTGTTCACATCGTCAAACGCCACGGGGTCCAGCATGACCATGCCGTACAGGCGGTCACGGTACGCCTTGCGCAGGCCGCTGTCGTCCAGCGCCGAGCGCACAAGCCCAACGATCCAGCCCAGCACGGTAAACAGGCCGATGAGCGCAAGCAGCAGCGCCACACTGCCCACGACCTGTCGTGCCAGACGACGGTTATTGCGAATATGTTCTTCTCTGTAATTTGCCATTGTGGATGTGTTGCTCCTTTGGGGGATTGAAAAGCGGTGCGGCGGGGTGAGGGCACCCCGCCCTACACGCCCATTGAACGGGGGATCGCAGAGCGGCATGCCCCCATGCCGCCGCAGGCAGGCCTTTTACTTATTCTTGTACATCTGCTCGTAGTATTTCTGGTAATCACCGCTGGTGACATGGGCCATCCAGTCGGGGTGTGCCAGATACCAGTCGATGGTCAGCACAATGCCCTTCTCAAACGGGGTCTCGGGGTACCAGCCCAGATCCTCCTTGATCTTGGTCGGGTCGATGCCGTAGCGGCGGTCATGGCCGAGGCGGTCAGCGACATGGGTAATCAGCTCCTCGCTGATGCCCTCGTCCTTCAGGCGGTCATGCAGCTGGGCAATGACGGTCTTGACTATGAAGATGTTGGGGCGCTCGTTATGGCCGCCCACATTGTAGACCTCGCCGTCCTTACCGCCGTTGGCAACCATGTCGATGGCCTTGCAGTGATCCATGACGTACAGCCAGTCGCGAATCTGCATACCATCGCCGTAGACGGGCAGCGTCTTATGCTGCTTGGCATTGTTGATGAGCAGCGGGATCAGCTTCTCGGGGAACTGATAGGGGCCGTAGTTGTTGGAGCAGCGGGTAATGTTCATCGGCATACCGTAAGTGTCGTGGAACGCCTTGACGAACATGTCCGCGCTGGCCTTGGAGGCAGAGTACGGGCTGTGGGGGCACAGCGGGGTCGTCTCCATGAAGTAACCCTCGGCGCCCAGCGCGCCGTAGACCTCATCGGTGGAAACCTGCAGGTACTTCTTGCCCTCTTTCCACGTCTTTGCGGCGGCATCATACCATGCGTCCTTGCAGCACTGCAGCAGGTTCACGGTGCCCAGCACGTTGCTTTCGACAAAGATCTCGGGGTTTTTGATGCTGCGGTCAACATGGCTTTCGGCTGCAAAGTTGATGACATAATCCGGATCGTACTTAGCAATCAGGTCGGTGACGAGCGCTTTGTCGCAGATGTCGCCCTGCACAAAGATGTGACGGGCGTCATCCTCGATGTCCTGCAGGTTCTCGAGGTTGCCGGCATAGGTCAGCTTGTCGAGGTTGATGAGGCGGATGTCCTCATACTTTTCCAGCATATAGTGGACAAAGTTAGAGCCGATAAAGCCGGCACAGCCGGTTACGAGATAAGTCTTCATATATCAAAGTTCTCCATTCCAGTTTGCAAAAAAGTCCTTGAGGGCGTCCTGCCAGTCGCGCATCTCATCGCCAACCGTGCAGCGCAGCATACGGTTTTCGAGCGCGCTCCATGCCGGGCGGTTGGCGCTGGCCGGGTTGGCAGCCGCGTACTCGGCGCTGGTGACAGGCTCGACCCGGCAGGAAAGCCCTGCCCCCTGCATGATGGCGCAGGCGAAGTCATACCAGCTGCAGATGCCGTTGCCGGTGCAGTGGTAGATGCCGTAATCGTGGCTGACGGCCAGCTTCAAAATATGGTAGGCCAAATCGACGGCGTTCGTCGGGTTGCCCAGCTGGTCGTTGACAACAGTGATCTTATCGTGGGTCTGACCCAGACGGACCATCGTCTTGACGAAGTTTTTGCCGTAGGCACTGTAGAGCCATGCCGTGCGCACGATGAAGTGCCGGCGGCAGAACCGCTCAACATACTGCTCGCCCAGCAGCTTGGTCTGGCCGTAGGCCGAGATGGGTGCAGGCACGGCGCACTCGTCCAGTGCCACACCGCCGTTGGCGGTGCCGGGGAACACATAGTCGGTCGAAACATGGATCAGCCGTGCGCCGATCTTCTCGCAGGCGAGCGCCAGATTGCGCGGGCCGAGGGCGTTGACTCTGAACGCCGCATCGCGGGCGGTCTCGCAGCCATCCACATTCGTGAAGGCTGCGCAGTTGATGACCGTATCCGGCTGGTGGCGGCGGATATAGTTGATGGTGGCCTCGCGGTCGGTGATGTCCAGCTCATCGACATCCACCGGGATAACGGTGGCCTTGCGCAGACGCTCGGGCAGGGGGCCGATGGTACAGCCCTCCTCCGCAAGCTGGCGCTGCAGCTCGGTGCCCAGCTGACCGCGGCAGCCGGTAATCAAAATTTTCATAGATTCTCTCCCCCGCTCCGATCAATACTGCAGCTTGTCGTCTGCGACATTCTTCAGGTGCTGACCGTAGGGGCTCTTGCCGTAGCGGGCTGCGCTCTCGAGCAGCTTCTCCTTGGTGATCCAGCCGTACTTGTAGGCGATCTCCTCGGGGGCCGAGATCTTGATGCCCTGACGCTGCTCGATGGTCTGCACAAAGGTAGCAGCCTCCACAAGGGAGTCCATCGTGCCGGTGTCAAGCCATGCATAGCCGCGGCCGAGCAGCTGGACATCCAGCTTGCCCTGCTCCAGATACATCTGGTTCAGGGTGGTGATCTCCAGCTCGCCGCGGGCGCTGGGCTTGACCTGCTTGGCCATCTTTACGACCTCATTATTATAGAAGTAAAGGCCGGTGACAGCGTAGTTGCTCTTGGGGTTGGCGGGCTTTTCCTCAATGTCGGTAGCGTGGCCGTCCTTGTCAAAGGCCACAACGCCGAAGCGCTCGGGGTCGTTGACATAGTAGCCGAAAACGGTGCTGCGCCCTGCTGCGGCGTTGGCAGCAGCGGCCTTCAGCCGCTTGGAGAAGCCGGCGCCGTAGAAGATGTTGTCGCCCAGAACCATCGCGCAGCAGTCATCGCCGATGAACTCCTCGCCCAGAATAAAGGCCTGTGCCAGACCGTCCGGACTGGGCTGGACCTTGTACTGCAGGTGCAGGCCGTACTGGCTGCCGTCACCCAGCAGTGCCTCAAAGCGCGGCGTGTCCGTGGGGGTGGAAATGATCAGAATGTCCTGGATGCCCGCCAGCATCAGCGTAGACAGCGGATAGTAGATCATCGGCTTGTCATAGACGGGCAGCAGCTGCTTGGATGTGACCATTGTCAGCGGGTAAAGTCGGGTGCCGGCGCCGCCGGCCAGGATAATACCTTTCATCGTTTACAACTCCTTATTTTATTGGTGCAGTGCGCGCCGCCCATCCCATCGGGGCATAATCTCACACAATACGATTAAAGTTATTATACAGCATTTAAAGGCCACACGCAAGGGGGAAATTCTCTTACCCGCCCAGCTTACCTGCCCGCATTTTTTGATACGCCGGCCGGCATAACCGCACCCGGCGCACCCCTGCAGAAGCGGTTTCCCGCCCGCCGTTTATCTCAAATTGTTTCCGTTTTGTTACGATTTCTTTGCAGCACCTTGACGTAACGCGCCGGCTGTGCTACAATACAGAAAGTATAAATCACGATGGCACGTTGCTGCATCGTTTCCGATAGAAGCTAAAGACTGAAATTAAGGAGGCGTTTTCTCGATGAAACGCTTTTTTTGTGCGGCCTTTTTTATTGCCGTCATTACGCTGCTGGCCGCCTGCGGCGCTTTGAATACCACCACCGCCGCCGCGCAGGCCACCGCGACCCCGACCAGCTCTACCTCCCGCGCCCAAAAAACACCGTCCACCGTCAAGGTGAACGAGACCGCCGCCAAGGTGGAGGTCGTCACGGCCCAGAGCAGCGCCACACCGGAGTCCACGACCTCCGCTGCAGCCGAGACCCCGGCCACCGGGGATTTTCCCGTGATGTATCTCATCGGCGTGGTCGGGCTTATCCTGATTTGCTCCGCCGGTCTTTTGATGCTGCGCAAAATTTGAGTTCTGAACGCCCTGCGGGGCGTTTTTTGTTTTTAGGCAACACCGCACAATTCCCGCCTGACGGCTTAAGCACCGCTCCGGCGGCTGCGGCACGGCATCTGCGTTGCCAAAATGCTCGATAA
>ENA-OQKH01000452-OQKH01000452.1-human-gut-metagenome-genome-assembly--contig:-NODE-452-length-29941-cov-5.980043_pt1 | contig 29941 bp, 20 predicted proteins | sample MGYA00242645_ERZ504791 | MGnify/ENA primary metagenome ERZ504791 (study PRJEB26092, sample SAMD00036388) | human gut metagenome | host: Homo sapiens | study: EMG produced TPA metagenomics assembly of... | reverse complement strand
TGAACCACTTCACAACCCGGATGCTAAACCTCGTGGACAGATGCGTATCGAGATTTCCAAACTTCATCAGAGACTTGGTACAACAATCATCTACGTAACACATGACCAGACAGAAGCTATGACACTGGGAACCAGAATCGTAGTTATGAACGCAGGTGTTGTTCAGCAGGTAGATACACCACAGGTACTTTATGATACCCCATGCAACCTCTTTGTTGCAGGATTCATCGGATCACCACAGATGAACTTCCTTGATGCTGTGTGCCAGAAGAAGGGTGACAAAGTTGTCCTCAAAGTTGGACCGGCTGATATTGAACTTCCACCGGCAAAAGCAAAGAAACTTATCGATGGAGGATATGAAGGAAAGACTGTTGTCCTTGGAATCCGTCCGGAAGATGTACATGATGAGCAGATGTTTATCACATCTTCACCGAATACAGTTATTCAGGCTAAGATCCGTGTATATGAAATGCTTGGTGCTGAAGTATACCTCCACTTTGATTATGAAGGAGCTACAATGACAGCCCGTGTTGATCCTAGAACAACAGCAAGAACAGGCGACACTGTTACATTTGCATTCGATGCTGAAAAGATCCATGTGTTCGACAAAGAGACAGAAAAGACAATTACGAACTAAGATGTGAAATTATTTGCCGGAGTTTCCGATTTTGGAGACTCCGGTTAAAATTTTCTTGACAATCGGGCTATTCGTGGTATATAGTTACGTTAATAAAGGGGAGTAACCTACGCAAGGGAATCCGCGTTTGTGGTGTCGTCAGTACGGTGGAAGCATCCGGTACCACAAGAAAATGGTGAGACTTTTATTGCATTATTTGTTGTGCAATAAGGGTTTCTTTTTTTGTACATTTTTATCGAAAGAGAGCTTCGTTGCATAAGAAATTCAGGAATGTGAATACTCAGAAACAGGAGGCGGAAAGGATGAAAGAAATTTATCAGTCATCGGTAAAAGAAGTGCTTGGACAGATGGGAAGCAGAGAAGAGGGACTTACGATAAAAGAAGTGGAAAAGTCCCGTGAAAAATGTGGATGGAATGAGCTTGCGGAGGGAAAGAAAAAAAGTGTGCTGCAGATTTTTTTGGAGCAGTACAAGGATTTCCTGGTGATTATCCTGATTGCATCGGCGATTATTTCAGGAATTTTAGGAGACGCAGAAAGTGCGGCGGTTATTGTGATCGTCATTACAATGAATGCAATTTTGGGAACCGTGCAGACGGTAAAAGCAGAGCAGTCGCTTCAGAGCCTGAAAAAGCTTTCAGGACCGGAGGCGAAGGTTCTCAGGAATGGTACGGTGACACCGATTCCGGCAAGAGAACTGGTAGTTGGAGATGTGATCCTTCTGGAAGCCGGGGATTATGTTCCGGCAGACGGACGACTGATCGAGAACGCAAGCCTGAAGATCGATGAAAGTGCACTGACCGGGGAAAGTCTTGCAGTTGAGAAAAGCCTGGATGAAATCGAAGAGGAAGTGCCGCTTGGTGACCGGAACAATATGTTATTTTCGGGAAGCTTTGTTACTTACGGACGTGGAAGAGCCGTTGTGACAAGTGTAGGTATGCAGACAGAAGTCGGAAAGATTGCCGGACTTTTGAAATCAACCTCTGAAAAGCAGACTCCGCTTCAGGTGAATCTGGAAGAGTTCGGAAAGAAGCTTTCGGTTCTGATCCTGGTATTTTGCGGAATCTTATTTGGAATCAGTGTATTTCGTGGAGAAAATATCGGAAGCGCGTTTATGTTTGCAGTAGCACTTGCGGTTGCAGCAATCCCGGAGGCATTAAGTTCAATTGTAACAATCGTCCTTTCTTTCGGAACGCAGAAGATGGCCAAGGAGCATGCAATCATTCGAAAACTGCAGGCGGTAGAAGGTCTTGGAAGTGTCTCCGTGATCTGTTCGGATAAAACCGGAACTCTCACGCAGAATAAGATGACTGTTGAAGATTATTATATAGAAGGCAGAAGAATCCGGGCAGATGAGATTGATATGGCAGATCCGGCACAGAGATTTCTGCTTGATTGCAGCATTTTATGTAACGATTCTACCAATGAAAATGGAGTGGAAATCGGAGATCCGACAGAGACAGCGCTGATCAATCTGGGAAGCCGCTATGGAGTGGAAGCTGCAGAAGTAAGAGAAAGTTATCCAAGAGAAGATGAGATTCCATTTGACAGTGACCGGAAAATGATGTCGACGCTTCACCGGATAGACGGCGAAAACCGGATGATCGTCAAAGGTGCGGTTGACCGTCTCCTGGATCTGACAGACCGGATCTGGACAGAAAATGGAATACGGGAGATTACAAAAGAAGATAAAGAAAAGATTCAGAGCCAGAATCAGGAATTTTCAATGGAAGGTCTTCGAGTGCTGGCATTTACCTTCCGGGAGATTCCGGAAGAACATCTGCTGACCGCAGAGGATGAGGACCATCTGGTATTTCTCGGAATGATCGCGATGATGGATCCGCCGAGGGAAGAGTCAAAAGCTGCAGTAGAAGAATGTATCAAAGCAGGCATCCGTCCGGTGATGATCACGGGAGACCATAAGATCACGGCAGCAGCGATCGCAAAACGGATCGGCATTTTAAAGGATTTATCCGAAGCCTGTGAGGGCGCGGAGATTGAAAATATGAGTGACGAGGAGTTGCGGGGATTTGTCCCGAAGATTTCTGTCTATGCAAGGGTTTCGCCGGAACATAAGATCCGGATCGTCCGTGCATGGCAAGAGCGTGGAAATATTGTATCGATGACCGGCGACGGTGTCAACGATGCACCGGCTCTTAAGCAGGCAGATATAGGTGTTGCAATGGGAGTAACCGGAACAGAAGTTGCCAAAGATGCAGCGGCGATGGTACTTACAGACGATAATTTTGCCACAATTGTAAAAGCAGTGGAAAACGGACGAAATTTATACCGTAATATCAAGTATGCGATCCAGTTTCTGTTATCGGGAAACTTCGGTGCAATTCTCGCTGTTTTATATGCATCGATCGCAGGACTTCCGGTTCCGTTTGCACCGGTTCATCTGCTTTTTATCAACCTGCTGACTGATAGTCTCCCGGCAATTGCACTGGGAGTAGAACCGCATACCAGTGATGTGATGAATGAGAAGCCAAGACCGGCAGATGAGTCGATCCTGACAAAAGATTTCCTGTCAAAGATTGGTCTGGAAGGACTGGTGATCGGTGTAATGACGATGATCAGTTTCCTGACAGGATATCATCAGGACGGTGCACTTCTTGGAAGTACTTATGCATTTGGAACGCTCTGTCTTGCACGGCTGTTTCACGGATATAACTGTAAATCAGATCATCCGGTGATTTTTACCAAACGGTTTTTCAATAATAAATGGATGCAGGGCGCATTTGCACTGGGCGCAATTCTGATCACGGCTGTACTTACAATTCCGGGGCTGCATCAGGTGTTCAAAGTAGAAACATTGAACTTTGAACAGCTTGGGACTGTCTACCTGTATGCATTTGCCTGTTTTCCAATCATACAGCTTCTGAAGTGGGTACGTGGAAAATTATCTGAGTAACAATATGGGAAAATTCTTACTGGCTGTAGGGGATTAACCATAAATATGTTGTAGTAGAATGGAGAAAATAGTGGATTTTAGTAAATTATCTATAAAAAAAATCCGGGAATTGATCGTATTTACAGCGCTGATCGTAGTTGCATTGTGGAAATTTGATGTGGTTTTTGGCGTGATCAAGGCGGTATGGGGGATTATTTTTCCCTTCGCTCTTGGCGGTGCGATCGCGTTTGTGATCAATGTTCCGATGAGCTTTCTGGAGAAAAAATTATTTGGAAAGACAAAAGAGAAAGGAAGTAAGGCGGCAGAAAAGCTTGCAAGACCGATCAGTCTTCTTCTTACGATCGTACTGGTAGTGGGGGTGATCGTTCTTGTCATGTTCGGTCTGATTCCGCAGCTTACGGCAACAATTGGAAGTCTGATGAACAGTATTGCAGAATTTATTCCGCAGATGCAGAGTTGGGTACGGGAATTTACACACAATAACCGGGAAATCATGGATCTTGTGAACCAGGTGGAGTTCAATCCGAATAAGGCAATCCAGTGGGGGATGAGTATTCTCGGAAATGGTGCGGGAAATTTTATGAATACAACGATGACAGCGGTTGGTTCCATCGTCAGTGGAGTTACTACATTTTTTATTGCCTTTTCCTTTGCCTGCTATATTCTTTTCCAGAAAGAAAAACTGCATGTGCAGGTGAGAAAAGTGTTTTTCGCGTTTATTCCAAAACGAAAAGCAGAAGTAATTCTTGAAGTCTGTTCCCTGACCTACCGTACCTTCGCAAACTTCCTTACCGGACAGTGCCTGGAAGCAGTCATCCTCGGAAGTATGTTTGTAATTACATTAAGTATACTGAAAATGCCGTATGCACTGTTGATTGGAATCATCATATCCTTCACAGCCTTGATCCCAATCTTTGGAGCCTTCATCGGCTGCGTACTTGGCAGCCTCCTGATCTTCATGGTGAGCCCGAAACAGGCAATCCTTTTCATCCTTGTATTTCTGATCCTCCAGCAGATCGAAGGTAACCTGATCTACCCACACGTAGTCGGTAGCTCCGTAGGGCTTCCCTCCATCTGGGTCCTCGCCGCAGTCACCATTGGCGGCAACCTTCTGGGAATCATAGGAATGCTCATATTCATTCCATTAGTGTCCGTACTCTACACCCTCTTCCGGGAATATGTGTATTTGCGTTTGAAAAAACAACACATTAAGAAAGTGACGAAAACTGAAGTAGAAGAGTATACCCAAGAAGAAATTGACAAAATGAAAGAACTATATGAAAAAGAGCACCCTGAAAAATGTCTTGAATAAGGAAGCAATTTCATACATATAAATGTATTGAAATCGCAGCAAAAGCCTGCAACTTTGAGATGCAATCTCAAAGAGCAGGCTTTTCGACTCCCCATTTATAGTTTGGCGGAAAAGTATGACTTGTAGAATGTCAGCCGGGCGGAAAATAAATTGTGTTCAAATTCAATTTTTTGTGCAATGGAGACGAAACTCAGGAATCGTGGAAGCCATTGCTGAACACGATTCTCGCTCTAAGAGGTTCGTCGGAATGGTTTGCACAATTTGAATTTGAACACAATTTATTTTCCACCCGGCGTCCCCTTTCCCAACGTTTCCCCCATCCAAGAAAGGAGAAAAAATGCTCAACTACCTGTGGTCGGGAATGATTCTTATTGGCATCCTTTTTGCCGCTTTCTCCGGCAAAATGCCGGACATCACCACCGCCGCCTTAGATTCCTCCAAAGAAGCTGTCACACTCTGTATTACCATGATGGGCGTCATGTCCTTTTGGACCGGACTCATGGAAATCGCAGAAAAATCCGGCATTCTGAAAACGGCAGCTGACTGCCTTTCCCCTCTGATCCATTTCCTCTTTCCAGAACTGCCAAAAGATCACCCGGCAGAAAAACCAATCGCGGCAAACATCATTGCAAATATCCTCGGACTTGGCTGGGCGGCAACTCCGGCAGGTCTTGAAGCAATGGAAGAGCTTCAGAAGCTGGAAGAAGACCGCCGCCTTGGAAAAGCGGCAGGACCGGTAAGAAAAAGAGGCGTTGCAAGCAATGAGATGTGTACCTTCCTGATCGTAAATATTTCTTCACTGCAGCTGATCCCGGTGTCGGTGATCGCCTACCGGAGCCAGTACGGAAGCGTGAATCCGACAGCCGTTGTTGGACCTGGGATTGCGGCAACGGCGGTCAGTACCGGGGCGGCGATTTTATTTTGCAGGATAATGGACCGGAAAAGCTAGAATTTCTGTAGCTTTTTGTAACATACCTTGACTAAAGTACAAAAAAACGCTATAATCAATATCACGGCAAAGCTTTAAACCATTGAAGTTTAAACCGCTAAAGTTTAAAGCTATAAAGCCAAAACGGAAAAAGTTTGTTCGAAAAGAACATAGATGGAGGTATGTTATTATGAAAGCAAGAAAAATTTTAGCAGTATCACTTACTGCAGCAATGACACTGGCACTTGCTGCCTGTGGCGGAAGTTCATCAGACAAAGAATCTTCTTCAAAGGATTCATCAGACAAGGTATATAAGATCGGTATCTGCCAGCAGCTTGAGCATGCAGCTCTTGACGAGGCAACCAAAGGATTTGAAGAAGCCTGTGAAGAAAAATTCGGAAAAGACAAAGTGAAGTTCGATCTTCAGAACGGACAGGGCGAACAGGCAAACTGCGCAACCATCGTAAACAATTTTGTGGCAGACAATGATGACTTGATCCTTGCAAATGCAACAACTGCTCTTCAGTGTGCAGCAGCTGCAACAAGCACGATCCCGATTCTTGGAACATCTGTTACAGATTATGCAACTGCTCTTGATATTTCTGACTGGACAGGATCAACAGGCATGAACATTTCAGGAATCTGTGACCTTGCACCGATCGATGAACAGGAAGCAATGCTTAAAGAGCTCCTTCCGGATGCAAAAACAGTAGGTATCCTTTACTGTTCAGCAGAACCGAACTCAGCATACCAGGCGAAGAAGTTTGAGGAAGCACTTGAAAAAGATGGAATTAAGTATAAAGAATACACAGCAGCAGATTCTAATGAAATCCAGTCTGTAGTGACAAGTGCAGTAGATGAGTGCGACGCACTTTACATCCCAACTGATAATACAATGGCATCTAACACAGAGATTATCAACAATATCTGTCTTCCGGCAAAAGTACCGGTAATCGCAGGTGAACAGGGAATCTGTGAAGGCTGTGGTATTGCAACTCTTTCTATCAGCTACTATGACATTGGATACAGAGCAGGTGAAATGGCTTACGATATCCTTGTAAATGGAAAAGATATCTCAACCATGGATATTGAAAGTGCACCGAATGTTACAAAGATGTATAACAAAACAATTTGTGACGAACTCGGAATCACTGTTCCGGACGATTACGAAGCAATTGAGGAATAATCAGTATAGAAAGAGGCAAGAACAATGTATTTAGCAGCTTTAGATCCGATGTCTCTTGTGCGCGCCCTTCCGGGAAATGTAGCGCAGGGGATCATCTGGGGAATTATGGCGCTTGGCGTTTATATCACCTTCCGCATTCTGGATTTTGCGGATCTGACGGTTGACGGATCGCTGGCTACAGGTGGAGCAGTTGCAGTTATGCTGATCCGCGGCGGTATGAATCCGGCACTGGCACTTCTTTTCGCATTTCTGGCAGGTATGGCAGCCGGATTTGTGACAGGTATTTTACATACGTTTTTTGGAATTCCGGGCATTCTGGCCAGTATTCTGACGCAGATCGGACTTTACTCGGTGAATCTCGGAATCATGGGAAAATCCAATCAGGCAGTCAATGTTATGCAGTATAAATTGGTTGCATCGCTTCGTTATGTGACCGGCGAAGGAAGTGAACTGTTTTTTGTAAAGCTGATCGTGGCAGCACTTATCCTGATCGCAATTATTTACTGGTTCTTTGGAACTGAGCTTGGCGCATCGATCCGTGCAACCGGATGTAACCCGCAGATGGCAAGTGCACAGGGAATCAATACAGGCTTTACAAAGGTTCTGGCGCTTATGATCTCCAACGGACTTGTGGGACTTTCCGGTGGGATTTACGCACAGTACCAGGGAGCAGCCGATGTTAATATGGGACGTGGTGCCATTGTAATCGGACTTGCAGCCGTTATCATCAGCGAAGTTATTTTTGGAAAATTCTGTGCAGGCAGAAAAGCAGCCTTTGCATTTACACTGGGTGCAATCTTTATCGGAGCGATTATTTACTATATTGTAATCGCACTGGTATTGTGGCTGAAGATGCCTTCTGATTATATGAAACTGTTCTCAGCGGTAGTGGTTGCATGCTTCCTTGCAGTTCCGTACATGAAGGGTAAATATTTAACAAAGAAACGGAGGACTGCATAATGGGATATATGTTGGAAATCCAGAATATTCATAAAACCTTTAATCCGGGAACGATCAACGAAAAAGTCGCACTTAACGGAGTGAATCTGAACCTCAATCCGGGTGATTTTGTGACTATCATCGGTGGAAATGGTGCAGGAAAATCCACCACACTGAATGCGATCGCAGGAGTGTGGTCTGTAGACGAAGGAAAGATCATCATTGACGGAGTGGATATTACAAAGCTTTCAGAGCATAAAAGAGCACTTTATCTGGGAAGAGTTTTCCAGGATCCGATGACTGGAACTGCGGCAACTATGTCGATTGAAGAAAATATGGCGATCGCAGCCAGACGTGGCGAGCGCAGAGGTCTTGGATGGGGCATTACGAAAAAAGAGCGGGAGCGCTATAAAGAAGCCCTGAAAGAACTTGATCTTGGACTGGAAGACCGTCTGAGCAGTAAAGTCGGACTTCTTTCTGGTGGACAGCGACAGGCGATCACTCTTTTGATGGCGTCTCTTAAGAAGCCAAAACTTTTACTTCTGGACGAGCATACTGCAGCACTTGACCCGAAAACTGCAGCGAAGGTACTTGCCATCTCTGATAAGATCATTCAGGAGCATCAGCTTACTGCAATGATGGTAACACATAATATGAAAGATGCCATCGCGCACGGCAACCGCCTGATCATGATGCATGAAGGAAAAATTATCTACGATGTATCAGGAGAAGAGAAGAAGAATCTGAAGGTTGCAGATCTGCTGGCGAAGTTTGAAGAAGTCAGCGGCGGCGAGTTTGCGAATGACCGGATGATGTTGTCGTAAAGAATATTTTGAAAATGAAATAATAGTAGAAAACAGGAACGAGGTTTTACGATTGATGTAGAGCCTCGTTTTTTTGCACGTCTTGTTTAAATGTACTATTAAAAAACAGAGCAGATTCTGAAATGCTATAAAATTATAGAGAATACCTATTAGTAATACAGGATAGAAATTATCAATGAACCTCTTAAAAAATCCGGAATGGAAGAGAAAGAGGCAGAAGAAAGCCAAAGGACATTCCGTTGCATGCCATAGGGCGAAAGAAATCTTGTAAAGAAAATTGACATAAAAGTGTAAAGATGCTAGTATAATAAATAGAAAAGGTGCTACCGATGACGGTTCGCCTGATATTATTTGGTTATTAAAAATAACCGCTCATGTTTTCTCAGGACGATGGGCGGTTATTTTTGCGTCTTGGAATCATGCTTTCCACGCACATACCCAAGACTGTAAAAAGTCGCACACAGTGAAATAGCACCTTGAACTTATGGTAACAAACATAAAGAAGAAAATCAATATAAAATAAAATGACAGAATTGTCTAATCCATCAACTGCAATTCATATAATTTCTTATACAACCCATCCTTCGCCAGCAGCTCCTGATGGGTTCCGGATTCTTTTATTTCTCCGTGATGCATCACAATAATTTTATCCGCATGCTGGATCGTAGAAAGCCGGTGGGCAACCATGATCGTAGTTCTTCCATCCATCAGCCGCGCAAGTGCCTGTGTGATCAGTGTTTCGGTTTCTGTATCGATGTTGGCAGTTGCTTCATCGAGAACAAGGATCTTTGGATCATAAGCAAGTGTCCGTGCGAAGGACAAAAGCTGGCGCTGACCGGCAGATAGAGTACTTCCGCGCTCTGTGACCGGCTCATCATATCCGTGCGGCAGTTTCTGAATAAATGGATCTGCATTTACAATTTCGGCAGCCCGTCTGACATCGTCCGGTGAGATCGCTTCATTATTCAGCGAGATATTACTTTTGATGTCTCCGGTGAAGATGAAGACATCCTGTTGAACCTGACCAATTGCACCGCGGAGCACATCCAGATCAATTTCATGAATATCAATCCCATCAATCAGGATCTGTCCCTTCTGGATATCAAAATATCTTCCGATCAGATTTAAAATTGTAGATTTTCCTGCCCCGGTAGCGCCGACAAAAGCAACTTTTTCACCCGGCTGGATTACAAAACTTACATCTTTTAAAATATAATTTTCCTCTTCGTAGGTAAACCAGACATGGCGGAATTCAATTTCACCAAGAATATTGACCGGAGTCGGATCGACCGGAGATACGATTTCTGGTTTTACATCAAGAATACTGAAAATCTTTTCTGCGGAAGCAATGGAAGACTGCAGGGTTCCAAGCTGTTCGGAAAGCTCTTGGATTGGCTCGAAAAAGGAGCTGATGTAGGTGATAAACACGAACAGAGTTCCGAGAGAAAGACTTCCATTTAACACAGAAAGGCTTCCGGTTCGGATAACAAGGATCATGGCAATGACCGAAACCATATAGATTGAAGGCCGGAAGATCGCAAAAGTCATGATCTCGCGGAAATTGGCACGGTACAGTTCCATAGATTTGCCTTCAAATTCACTGTATTTCTCTTTTTCGCGTGCAAAGATCTGGATCAGCTTCATACCGGAAATATGTTCGGACAGGAAGGTGTTCAGCTCTGTGATTTTATTTCTTGTGATCTGGTAAGCTTTTCTGGAGAGATGCCGGAAAACAAAAGTCAGGATTGCAACCAGAGGTAAAAGCAGGAAGGATATACCCGCCATTTTCACATTAATTGAGAGCATGACAACAGCGTAACCAATAATCTTTACAACGTTTTTAAAAAGTTTCACAAGAATGGTGGAAAACAGTTCGTTGACTGCTTCAGTATCGTTAGATACACGTGTTACGAGCTTGCCAACCGGTGTTATATTGAAAAAAGAAAGTGACAGGCTGTGTATATGTGTAAATGTTTCTTCACGCAGTTTGTACACGATCTGCTGGCCCATCTTCTGTAAAAGCCAGGTGTCGGCAAGGTTCAGGAAAAATCCGCTAAAAAGCAGCAGAAGAAACAGAATTCCGGCTTTTAGGATCCCCTTAAAATCATTTTGTCTTAAAATCTTCAGATCATTGGAAGTAAGCTTCTGAGCACCTTCACTGACATAATTTTTTAAAACAGATGTATCGGCATTTTGCAGTGCAGTACATTCAGAGCGGGTGAGATTTTCTGCCATGTAATAGCGATCCTTCCAGAGAAAAATCTGATAAAAGGAAGCAGAATCCGCCGTGGATACTGCCTGGTCGCGCGACAATACAAGACCGTTCCAGTTTATAGCGTCCGGAGCGGAAACGTCGGCTTCTACATACGGATGATAATAACCATTGATATACTGGTCGATTGCATTTCCGATGATGATCGGGCGGTAAAGTTCCACAGCAATGATGAAGAGAACCAGGACAGTTGCCAGGGTCATTACCCATTTATGCGGTTTTAGATAACTTAAAAGTCGTTTCATCTTATTATGGCTACCTCCTGTTCTCCAATGGAAGCTTCCAACTGTTGCTTTGCAAACATATCTTTATAAATGCCATTTTTCTGAATCAGTTCGGTGTGTGTTCCAAGCTCTTTCATTTCTCCGTTTTCAAGTACCATGATCAGATCGGCATGCTGTACTGTGGAAATGCGGTGTGCGATCAGGATTGTTGTTTTCCCTTTACGATCGTCCCTGAGATTATGCAGGATATGTTCTTCCGTATCGGTGTCGACAGCGGAAAGGGAGTCATCAAGAATCAGGATCGGCGCATTTTTCATCAGGGCGCGGGCGATGGAGCTGCGCTGTTTCTGACCGCCGGAAAGCGTAACGCCACGTTCGCCGACGATCGTATCATAGTTGTCAGGAAAATTTGCAATATTATCGTGAATGCAGGCTGATTTTGCTGCGGCGATAATACGGCTCATATCCTGTGACTTTGTGCCGAATGCAATATTTGCTTTCAGAGTATCGGAAAAAAGAAAATTATCCTGTGGTACATAAGCAATATTTTCACGCAGAGTTTTCAGCGGAATTGTGTTGATATCATGGTCATCCAGATAAATCATGCCTGGCTCGGTGTTGTAAAGCCGGAGCAGAAGATTGATCAGAGTGGATTTTCCGTTGCCGGTGCGCCCGATGATGGCAAGGGTTGTCCCGGATGGGATGTCCAGATTGATATCATGCAGTACCGGAGAAGTATTTCCAAGGTGTGCAAATGTCAGGTGGTTAAAACGGATATCCCCGTGCAGGGTGTCTAAAGTCGTGACAGAAGCAGTATCTTTTACATTTGTCTGCGCTTCCAGAATTTCCTGTACACGACGGATGGATGCAGTTCCCTGGGAAAACATGACGGCAGCTTCCGAACAGGCGAGCATCGGCCATACCAGCATATTGACATACTGATTGAAAGCTACGAAGCGTCCGAGTGTAATCTGTCCGATCAGGGCGAGGTATCCCCCATAAAGGAGTGAGGCAAGACTGGAAAATCCGATGATCACATCCAGAAGCGGGATCAGGATGGCTTCCAGCTTTGCGATGCGCATACTTTTATCCATGGTGTCCTGGTTCTTTTTGGAAAAAGAAAGGATTTCTGCCTGCTTGCGGACAAAGGCCTTGATCACACGGATCCCGGAGAAGCTTTCCTGTACAAAGTCGGCAAGATTGGAAACACTGTCCTGACGTTCGGTGTAGAGGTCATCCAGTACCTTTCCGTAATGCATATAGCCGAGGCAGATGATGACCATCGGGATCAGTGCCAGAAGGGTTAGTTTTATATTGACATAATACATCATCTGGCAGACGACCAGGAGCGTCATGACTACGGAATCAAAGATGCAGATGACAGCAGGGCCAATTGCCATGCGGACCGCATTTAAGTCACTGGTAAACCGGGTCATCAGATCACCTGTTTTGTGGCTGTTGTAGTATTCCACATCCATAGTTTCCAGATGGGAAAACATTTCATTACGCAGTTCACGCTCGATAATACGTGCGGTTCCAAAAAGAAAATAACGCCACAAAAAACGGCCGACTGCAAGCAGAAGACCAATCAGAAAGATCCCAAGAAGACAGGTACAAATGGAACTCCAGGTAATGCTGCGCGCGGTAAGACCATCGGTAATGATACCGGTAAGTTTTGGAATAAATACACTTGCCGCATCTACAGCAAAAAGAGTAAGGATTCCGGCAATATAGCGATATTTGTATCGCCTGACATATTGCATGATAAAGGGCAGTGGTTTCATATCAATGCCTCCTGAAAATGATAAATTTTTTCTATATTAACTATTATAGAGGGTAGAACCTGGGGTGTCAAAGATTCCGTCAAATAAACGGAAAATACTTTGTGAAACAGGGAAAATTTCGTGAAAACGACAATTGCTATTTAAGATACATTTTTCTATAATGACGGGAGGTAAAATGTTAATGAGATAAACAGAGGGAATATATGAAAACATTACAGAAAGATTTGACGACCGGGAATCCGGGAAAAATTATTTTTAATTTCACACTGCCGATCTTCATTGGAAATGTATTTCAGCAGTTCTACAGTATGGCGGACACAATTATCGTAGGAAAGTTCGTGGGAACCAAAGCACTTGCGGCTGTTGGAAGTACGGGAACGATCATGTTTCTGATCAATGGATTTATTCTGGGAATGACAGCAGGATTTACCGTACTTACGGCACAGAAATTTGGCGCAGGTGATATGAAAGCAATGCGCAAGACTGTAGGAAATGCCACGATTCTGGCGATTATTATGTCTCTTATTATGACTGTGCTCGGAATGATGGCAATGAAACCGCTTCTTGGGATTATGAAGACACCGGATGATATTTTCAAGGATGCCTATGCGTATATTATGGTAATCTGTGGTGGAATTGCGGCGCAGATGCTATATAATTTTTTATCCAGTGTCTTGCGGGCACTTGGTAACAGCAAGGTTCCGCTGTATTTCCTGATTCTTGCGGCGTTGCTCAACATTGTGCTGGATATGGTATTTATCATTGCATTTCACATGGGCGCAGCCGGTGCGGCATGGGCGACCGTGATTTCACAGGGGATTTCGGGAATCCTGTGTCTGGTATATATTGTGAAGGCGGTTCCGATCCTGCATTTACATAAGGAGGACTGGCGTCCGAGCGGACATCTGCTGAAGATCCAGCTTGCAGTCGGAATTCCGATGGCTCTTCAATATTCGATCACAGCAATCGGAACCATGATGGTACAGACTGCCCTGAATCTGCTTGGCTCCACACAGGTAGCAGCATTTACCGCAGCGAATAAGATCGAGCAGATCGTGACGCAGGCATATGTTGCGATGGGAACCACGATGGCAACCTATTGCGCACAGAATATTGGAGCTGGTAAGATCAAAAGGATCCGTCAGGGATTTAAGTCAATTACGATCATGGGAAGTATCTATTCAGTCGTAGTTGCGGCGATCATTATGACAGTTGGAAAATATATGACGTATCTGTTCCTGTCTGGGGATCTGACAGAAATTATGCATTCCGTGGATATTTACCTGAAATGCGTCGGTACTTTCTTTATTCCGCTTACAGTTGTAAATGTTTACCGGAATGGAATCCAGGGAATGGGATATGGACTGCTCCCGATGATGGCTGGTGTGGCTGAGCTGGTTGGCAGGGGCGTTGTTGCCATGATCGCGGCAGGGCAGAAGAGTTACTTTGGGGTATGCATGGCAAGTCCGGCGGCATGGATCCTGGCAAGTGCACTGTTGATTGTGATGTATTATTATGTTATTCATCAGAATGAAAAACGGTTTGCGAAGTATGCGGATGAGGAATAGAAAAGTTTTCTTTATAAAGCAAACGGAATGAATAACAGCTCCGGCGAATATACTTTTTAGTAAAGTGGTTCGCCAGGAGCTGTTTTTATGCGCCTTTTTTTATACATATCTGACTTTATAGTCCCTTTTATGATTTTGTCCATTCTTATATATGGAATTTTTGCAGGAGTGAATGTATATGATACTTTTATTCAGGGAGCAAAGCGTGGATTTTGGACGGTCGTGCGGCTGATGCCGACGTTGATTGGATTGATGGCGGCAGTGGGGATTTTGCGTGCATCGGGTTTTCTGGAATTTATATCGGAAATAATTGGAAATGTGACGGAGCAGATTGGATTTCCGGGGGCATTGGTTCCGCTTACGATTGTGAAAATGTTTTCGTCCTCTGCAGCAACGGGATTATTGCTTGATATCTACAAGGAATTTGGAACAGATTCGAGAAATGGAATGATTGCTTCAATTTCGATGGCGTGTACGGAAACGATTTTCTATACGATATCGGTGTATTTTATGTCAGCAAAGGTGAAAAAAACCAGGTACACTCTTGCCGGAGCATTTATTGCAACATTTGCAGGGCTTGTAGCGAGTGTGTGGCTGGCAGCACTTGTATAAATAAAAGTTGTATATAAAAATTATCGAATGTTGTATTCAGATCTTTTTGAAAAATGTATATATCGCACAATAAAAATGATTACAATTAACAAAAAATGTGCAAAATCTTGACAAAGAATGGAGAGAAACATAGAATATAGTCTATAGATGGTTCGAATCCAATTTTTATACGAAAAGGAGCAAAACATGAACGCAGCAGAAATTATTAAAAAAGATTTGGATGCAATTTATATTGGGAATCTGAGCACAGTAGATGACGATCTTACACTCCCGGAGAATGGAAAATATGGTGCTCAATTTACCTGGGAGACAGGGGAAGAAAGATTTATTGACAATACAGGAAAGGTACATCGTCCGCTGCATGGCATGGGAAACCGTAAGGTTACACTGACGGTTACTGCAACCTATGAAGGATGTAGTGAGTCAAGAGAATATGTGGCGACCGTATTGCAGGAAGCAAAAGAAAATATCGTAAAAGAAGTACGTAAAGTCGTCCTTAATGCACAGGTCGGTGAAGAAGCACATCTTCCGTCTGTTGTGATCGCATATACAGAAGATGGACGCCGCATGACAATGCCGGTGAAATGGAATACATATGAGCCGGCAAAAGAAGAGACAGTGGTTGCAGTTGCAGGTGTGATCGATGGAACAGAAAAGGAAGCATCTGCAGAGATCCATTATAAAAAGGAAATAGTACCAGTAAAAGGACCGGAGAAAAAGGTGGATTATGTTCCACTTGGACAGGTTCGGTTGAAAGAAGGAACTCTTTATTATAAATACCAGAAGCTGATGGAAGAATATCTTCTTGGAATTGACGATGACCAGATGCTTTATAATTTCCGCAAAGCGACCGGACTGGATACCAAAGGAGCACCTCCGATGACCGGTTGGGATGAGGAAAGCTGTAAACTGAAAGGGCACACGACCGGACATTATCTGTCAGGTATTGCACTTGCATTTGCAGCAACCGGCAATCCAAAATTTTTAGATAAAGTCAATTACATGGTAGCAGAGCTGAAAAAGTGCCAGGATGCATTTGCGGCAACCGGCAAATATCACAGAGGATTTTTGAGCGCATACTCAGAGGAACAGTTCGATCTTCTGGAAGTATATACCAAGTATCCGGAAATCTGGGCTCCGTATTATACTTTGGATAAGATTATGTCCGGATTATATGATTGTCATGTACTTGCCGGAAATGAGACGGCAAAAGAGATCTTGGACTTGATGGGAGACTGGGTATATGACAGACTTTCCCGTCTGCCAAAAGAAACACTGGATAAAATGTGGGCAATGTATATTGCGGGCGAGTTTGGTGGTATGCTTGGAACAATGGTAAAAGTCTATGAGCTGACCGGAAAAGAAAATCATCTGAAGGCTGCAAAACTTTTTGAAAATGAAAAGTTATTCTATCCGATGGAAGAAGAATGCGATACATTGGAGGATATGCATGCAAACCAGCATATTCCGCAGATTATCGGTGCAATGGATCTGTATCGGGCAACTGGTGATGAGATTTATTGGGAAATCGGAAAGAATTTCTGGAATATCGTGACTGGTGGACATACATATTGTATCGGTGGGGTTGGTGAGACTGAGATGTTCCATCGTGCAAATACAACGTGCTCTTATCTTACGGATAAGGCTGCTGAAAGCTGTGCAAGTTATAATATGCTGCGCCTGACCAGTCAGTTATTTGAATATACTCGAAGCGGCGATCTGATGGATTATTATGATAATACGCTGAGAAATCATATCCTGACATCAAGTAGTCATAAATGTGATGGTGGAACGACTTATTTTCTTCCACTTGGTCCGGGTGGCAGAAAAGAATTCTTCCTTTCAGAGAATTCCTGCTGTCATGGAACCGGTATGGAGAGCAGATTCCGTTATATGGAAAATATTTATGCGCAGGATGAAGATGCGCTTTACATTAACCTTCTTGTAGATTCCGTGCTGACGGACGAAAATGGAAAAACGATGATCGAACTTCAGAGTGTGGATGAAGAAGGTGTAATGGAAATCCGTTGTCAAAAGGATCAGAAAAAAGTTCTTAAAATCCATATTCCGGCATGGGGGCAGAAGGATTTTAATGTGACTGTAAATGGAAAAGTTCTTGCAGATACAGCACTTCATGATGGGTATCTGGTAATTGATGCAGATCCGAAAGCCGGAGATGTGATCCGACTGGAACTTCCGATGGAATTCCGTGTGTTGGATAACAAGTCTGATGCGGCATTTGTCAATCTTGCATATGGGCCATATATTCTTGCGGCACTTTCAGAGGAAAAAGAATTCCTTGCAGCACCGGCAGTAGAAGAAATTCATATGGTTGATGGAAAATTACAGTTTGAAGCGAATGGAATGAAGATGATCCCTCTTCCGGAAGTAGATATGGAAGCTTATCATGTATATTTTCATAAAGAATAAAAATAAGAAATAAAAAGCAGGAGTGTGCAGTTAAAAAATGTACACTCCTACTTTTTTGTCATATCAGTTATATCATACTTTTGCGAAGATAAGAGATTTAAATAAAATCTTCTTGACGGATTCTGCAAAACAGTGGATAATATTGCACAGTAATCACATGTGACAAGACAGTAGATTATACACTAAAAGAATGACAGGAGCAGGAGAAAGTTATGAAAGAGTTTCTAAGAAAGAAAAATATTATCTTTTCAGCGAAGCGATACGGAATCGATGCGCTTGGTGCAATGGCGCAGGGACTGTTTGCATCGCTTCTGATCGGTACGATCATCAGCACACTCGGAGAACAGCTTGGTATAGGAATCCTTGTAACAGTAGGCGGTTATGCGAAAGGAGCAACCGGAGCTGCGATGGCAATCTCGATCGGAGTAGCACTTCAGTGTCCGCCACTTGTATTGTTTTCACTGGCGGCAGTCGGAATGGCAGCAAATGAACTTGGGGGTGCCGGAGGACCTCTTGCGGTTTTGGTCGTTACGATTTTTGCAGCAGAATTTGGAAAACTGGTTTCAAAAGAAACAAAAATAGATATTATTGTGACACCATTTGTGACGATCTGTGTGGGGGTTCTGCTTTCACTGGGATGTGCACCGGCGATCGGAGCAGCGGCAAGTACCGTAGGAACTGCGATCATGTGGGCGACTGAATTACAGCCATTTTTCATGGGAATTATCGTATCTGTGATTGTTGGTATTGCGCTGACACTTCCAATCAGCAGTGCAGCGATCTGTGCGGCACTTTCACTTACCGGGCTTGCAGGAGGTGCTGCTGTAGCCGGCTGCTGTGCACAGATGGTTGGTTTTGCGGTTATGAGTTTTAAGGAAAATAAATGGGGTGGTCTTTTTGCACAGGGAATAGGAACCTCGATGCTTCAGATGGGAAACATTGTGAGAAATCCGAGAATCTGGCTTTCGCCGACACTGGCATCCGCAATTACCGGTCCGGTCGCAACCTGTATCTTCCATCTGAAGATGAACGGTGCGGCAGTGGCATCCGGAATGGGAACCTGCGGACTGGTCGGACAGATTGGTGTGTACACTGGCTGGGTAAATGATATTGCAGAAGGAACCAAAGCTGCGATCACCGGAATGGACTGGGCAGGTCTGGTGCTGATCTGTTTTATTCTTCCGGCAGTGCTTTCCTGGGCGATTGCGATTCCGATGAGAAAATGTGGTTGGATCAAGGAAAATGATCTGAAGCTGGATCTGTAGATTCAGGTGTAAATTATATAAAATGTGTTTGAGGGGCTATCCTGTGGGAATATTTTGGAATCTCACAGGATAGTTTTTTGTGTGTGAAGCAGGATCAATCTAATAAATTTTTTTCCACCTCATCATATACGATCTCAAATGGTGCCGGTCCCACATCCAGTACCGCCCTGTGAAATTCTTTCTGGGAGAATTGATTTCCCAGGGTATCTGCCATCTCCTTTTTCAATTCATAAAATTTCAGGTATCCAATATAGTATTTCAGATAATTGGCAGGACTTCCAATGATCAGTTCGTAGACACTCTGTACTGCATTTGCATCATTGATTCCGTAATCGCTGAAAAAGCGGACTGTATCAGTTACAGACCAGCCGTCATAATGAATTCCCATATCTGCAAGTGCATAAAGTCCAAGAATGACAGAACTGTTTTTCTGGAGAAGGGATGCTTCCGTCTTAGAGAGAGGTGCAAGGTAGTAGGACATCATTTCCGCATAGGTGGCCCAGCCCTCAACGTATCCGCCAAAATCAAGAATACTCCGGATGGGATCCGGTTCAGAAGCAGAAAAATAGACAGTCTGGTACAGATGTCCGGGATAGCCTTCGTGAGCAAGAGTCGTGTAGAGATTCAGCCCTGAGGCGGTCTGTCCGTTGTTAATATAGATGACATTTTCCGTCAGATTGTCAATGGCAGGGATCATATAGAAAGCGGGACTTAGATAATCTTGCATGGATTCCGGAACATATTTGACCTGGAAATCAACATCAGGAATTTCCGGGAATGTATCTGTGATTTTAGACCTGAGATCATCCAGCATGGAATCAGGAGGTGTCTGCTCCAAAACGGATGCCTGGGTAAGTGCTGCGTCAGCAGGGAAGAGAACCTTCTGCATGGCATTTAGATCTTCTAGTATCTGTGCCCTGGTCATCAGTCGCAGCCGGGAAATGGACTCATTGCAGCCGGTAGTCTGACGCACCAGATATTCATAGTATTTTTTCCCATAAGGGAAATGGCTAAGTCCCTGTTCATTCGTTCCTTTTCCTTTCAGCGATTTGATAGCGGTGATCAGATTTTGATAAGCTGGATAAATCTCTTCTGTTACAAGTTTTATATTTTCTTTCCGAAAAGAATCTTTTTTGTTTTCAGGTAAAAGATCCAGTGACGCGATCCGTTCGCTAAATGTACTGATCAGATAATTCTCTTTACCCATATCGATAAAAGACTGGCAGGTGTCCAGAACAGAGTCAGCCTGGTAATCCGGCATAAAAAGACCGGAAGCAGCTTTTTTCTGCTCAAACCGGATGACAGAATCAAAATAGGCAGGCGTTTCTTTTAAGAGAGCCAGATAGGTTTCTACATCCTGTGTGTCGTAAAAGCTGTATTCCGAGAGCAGAACAGGCAGCTGGGTATGAATGCCGGATACGGGGCCGAGAGGCTCCTGATAAAGCAGATAATCTGTTCCTGTGGATGCATTTTTAAGATAGGTATCCAGGATTTTAAAAGTCAGTGCATTTTCTGAAGAAAGAGTGCCGGGATCAAATTCCTGCAGAGAAGAGAGAACATTTCTGACAGAAGCTTTCGCTGCAACGGGATCAGAAGAAAGACTGCCATATGTAGCCGGGATGTCCGTGATTCCATAGTCAGAAGGAGAACGCAAGGTATAGTGAAGACTGATGGTATTTGCGGATACTTCCGTCTGGAAAAGGCTGCGTGTGAAGGTACGGAATTGCCGGTCGGAAGATTCTGCATGCAGAGAGTTCCAAAATGCATTGCCAGACAGAAAAGAAATCAGAATGACCAGCAGACAACAGGGAAGAATCAGAAATATTTTTTTCCGGTGTTTAAGAATTAAATGAAACATAAAACTCCAGAAGAAATGATGTTGTTTCTATGTATATGATTTTGATTCTGGAAATATGTATCTCAAACGAAACTTTACAGAAATAAAACAAGTGTCTTGTCAGATGTAAAGTGTGGTGCTATAATGTGCACTATGCTGAAAAAAGATCAGAGATGAGAAAAGAGTCAGTAAGGGAGGATCACGTTATGACAACGGTGGAAGAGATACAGAAGCTTAAAAAAGAGAAGAATGCTGTCATTCTGGCACATTATTATGTGCGGCCGGAGGTGCAGGAAATAGCAGATTATATAGGGGATTCTTTTTACCTGAGCAAGGTAGCAACGAAGCTCCAAGAAAAGACAATCGTATTTTGTGGCGTTTCTTTTATGGGGGAGAGTGCGAAGATCCTGAATCCGGAGAAAACGGTTCTGATGCCGGATATGACAGCAGACTGTCCGATGGCACATATGGCAGATGTGGAGACGATCCGGAAGATGAGGAAAGAGTATGATGATCTTGCTGTTGTCTGTTATATCAATTCAACGGCAGCACTGAAAGAATACTCGGATGTCTGTGTGACATCTGCAAATGCAGTGAAGATCGTAAAAGAACTTCCGAACAAGAATATTTTCTTTATTCCGGATCGGAATCTGGCACATTTTGTAGCCGATCATGTACCGGAAAAAAATTTTGTTTACAACAATGGATTCTGTCCGACTCATGAACGGATGGAACCAGAGGATGTAGCCGAAGTGAAAAGGAGACATCCGGGGACACAGATCGTCGCACACGGAGAATGCCGTGCAGAACTTCTTGCGATGGCAGATTACGTGGGAAGCACATCAGGAATCATCCAGTATGTAACGGCAAGTGATTGTCAGGAATTCATTGTCTGTACAGAAGAGGGTGTGGGTTACAAGCTGAAGGAACAGAACCCGGAGAAGACATTCTATTATCCGGACAAGCTACCGGTATGTCCGAATATGAAAAAGAATACGCTGGAGAAGGTATTGCATGTTTTGCAGACTGGTGAAAATGAGGTTCACGTAGATGCAAAACTTCGGGAAAATTCCAAAAAACCGTTAGAGAAAATGCTTGAGCTTGCTGCAAAATAAAAGAACCGGAAAATCAAAAATAAGAAACAATAGGTGACCGGCTAAGAGAACCGGAATTGGAGGGATAAAGTTGGAGATTAAGACAGATGTAGTGATCGTTGGAACGGGAGTTGGTGGAGCGTTTTCAGCACTGAATCTTCCGGAGGATAAACAGATCCTTATGATTACCAAGTCAGATCTGGAAAGCAGTGATTCATTTCTGGCACAGGGTGGAATCTGTGTACTTCGTGATGATGAGGATTATGAGGGATATTTTGAAGATACAATGCGCGCAGGTCATTACGAGAACAGGAAAGAATCGGTGGATATTATGATCCGCAGCTCGCAGGAAATTATTCATGATCTGATTGGATATGGCGTGGATTTTGCCAAAAAAGACGGAAATCTTGCATTTACAAGAGAAGGTGCGCATTCCAGACCAAGGATTCTTTTTCATGAAGATATTACAGGGAAAGAGATTACGAGTAAACTGCTCATGCATGTAAAGAAACGAAAAAATGTACAAATACACGAATATACAACTATGACAGACATAATTGTTAAAAATGGAAAATGCGCAGGTATTTTAGCGAAGACGGCAGACGGTGAAGAGATGAAGATCTATGCACAGGATACGATTTTTGCAAGCGGTGGAATCGGAGGAAGATACCAGCATTCTACAAACTTTCCACATCTGACAGGAGATGCGCTTGATATTTCCAGGAAGCATGGAATCCGTCTGGAGCATCTGGATTATGTCCAGATCCACCCGACAACTTTGTATTCTTCAAAACCGGGGCGAAGATTTCTGATTTCAGAATCTGTCCGTGGAGAAGGCGCAGTTCTTTATAATAAAGACGGAGAACGTTTTGTAAATGAGCTTCTTCCGAGAGATGTGGTGACAAAAGCAATCCGGGAACAAATGGCAAAAGATGGAACGGATCATGTATGGCTTTCCATGGAAAATATTGATAAGAATACAATCCTGGAGCATTTCCCAAATATCTGTGAGCGGTGCCGGGAAGAAGGCTATGACGTGACAAAAGAATGGATCCCGGTTGTTCCTGCACAACACTATTTCATGGGAGGCATCTGGGTAGACAGCGACAGCAGAACTTCGATGGAGCATCTGTATGCGGTTGGAGAGACCAGCTGCAATGGCGTCCATGGGGCGAACCGTCTGGCAAGTAATTCTCTGCTTGAGAGCCTGGTGTTTGCAAAACGTGCGGCACATAAGATTTCCGGAGTGGAAAATGCAGTAAATCCTGTACTGTTCTGTAAAGAGGCAATATAAAAGAAAAAGATCTGTTTAGAATGAGGAAAAAAGAAATGAATAAGATTACGATGACATTGAATGTAGACCATCTGATAAAAGAAGCACTGCAGGAGGACATTTCCAGTGAGGACGTGACCACCAATGCGGTGATGAAAGAAGCGGTGACCGGAGAGGTGCAGCTGATCTGCAAACAGGATGGAGTAGTTGCCGGGCTGGATGTATTTCACAGAGTATTTGAAATTCTGGATGAAAATGTGAAGACAGATTTCTATTGTAAAGACGGTGACGAAGTGAAAAAAGGAGAATTGATGGGGATTATTACAGGCGATATCCGTGCGCTGCTCTCAGGGGAACGGGTGGCACTGAATTATCTGCAAAGAATGAGTGGAATTGCGACTTATACACATTCGGTTGCAATGCTTCTGGAAGGAACGAAGACGAAGCTTCTGGACACCAGAAAGACAACGCCGAATATGCGTATTTTTGAAAAATATGCGGTCCGTGTCGGTGGAGGATACAATCATAGATATAATCTTTCCGACGGAGTGCTTTTAAAAGACAATCATATCGGAGCGGCAGGAAGTGTGGCAAAGGCGGTGGAAATGGCAAAGGAATACGCACCGTTTGTCCGCAAAATTGAGGTAGAAGTTGAGAATCTGGATATGGTGCGTGAGGCTGTTGATGCGGGAGCAGGTATTATTATGCTGGATAATATGTCGCCGGAGGATATGAAGGAGGCAATCCGGATTATTGACGGACGTGCAGAGACAGAATGTTCCGGAAATGTAACAAAAGAAAATATTGACCGTCTGACGTCTCTTGGAGTAGACTATATATCAAGTGGGGCACTTACCCATTCTGCTCCTGTCCTTGACATTTCGCTGAAGAATCTGCATGCTATTTAAGCCGGTCTGGATTCAGTAAGAGTGAAGACAGGATTTGGCAGACAGAAGAGGAAAGTCTGTAATACGTCAGGCACAGAGCAGAATTGCAGAAAAAGGAGAGTTATATCGGGATGACAGGTTCCAGACGAAGAGAAGAGATTGTCAGCAAAATAAAGAGCAGTGAGGTTCCGGTACCCGGGAAAGAACTGGCGAAGGTATATGATGTAAGCCGTCAGGTCATTGTACAGGACATTGCGCTGATCCGTGCAGCCGGATATGATATCATTTCAACCAACCGGGGATATATTCTGAATGCACCGCATACGGTAACGAGAGTGTTCAAAGTCAGTCATACGGATGAACAGATGGAGGATGAGCTTTGTTCAATCGTGGATCTGGGAGGCAAGGTGGTAAATGTAATGATCAATCACCGGATTTATGGACATATGGAAGCACCTCTTGATGTGGCATCGCGGAGAAATGTCAAAGAATTCATGGAAGGGATCCATAGTGGAAAGTCCAGTCCGCTTAAGAATATCACTTCCAACTATCACTACCACACAGTTGAAGCGGATTCGGAAGAGACACTGGATCTGATCGAGCAGGTATTGAAGGAAAAAGGCTATCTGGTGTCAAATACGCCTTGACAAGTTTCTGATATCTGTGATACGATTTTTCTGATATAGGAAAAGCGATGATGAAGAGAGTAGGTCTTTTGAATGTTTACAGAGAAGTCCCGCAGAGGCTGAGAGGGATGGCTGGAGAAGGACTGAAGATGGCTTCTGAGCAGCGCAGGTGAACATAAGGAAGCAACGAATCAGTTTCTTGTGCAAGCATGCGATGGGTTCCGCCCGTTACAGCGGCGAGTGCAGATATAGACTGCCAAAAGCAGCAGACTGTACCCGGTGAGATTCTTCCTGTGAGGGAAGGATGAAGAGAAGTGGTAACACGGTAATAATCCCGTCTTCTATATTTTATAGAAGGCGGTTTTTTATTTAACAGGAAGTTTCTGTTAAATAAAAGGCACTACGTGCCGGAGATGTGCACTTTTTTAATTTAAAGAAAAAGGAGATAAAGAATCATGGCAGACAAACCAAAATATTATATTACAACTGCAATTGCCTATACATCAGGTAAGCCACATATCGGTAACACATACGAGATCGTGCTGGCAGACGCAATTGCACGTTATAAGAGAAGTCAGGGATATGATGTATTTTTCCAGACAGGAACTGACGAGCATGGACAGAAAATTGAATTAAAAGCAGAAGAAGCAGGTGTTACACCAAAGGAATTTGTAGATAACGTATCCGGGGAGATTAAGAGAATCTGGGATCTGATGAACACTTCTTATGATAAATTTATCCGTACAACGGATGATTATCATGAGAAAGAAGTGCAGAAGATATTCAAGAAACTGTATGACCAGGGAGATATTTACAAAGGACACTACGAAGGAATGTACTGTACTCCATGTGAATCCTTCTTCACAGAATCCCAGCTTGTAGATGGAAAATGTCCGGACTGCGGACGCCCGGTACAGCCTGCAAAAGAAGAAGCATACTTCTTCAAGATGAGCAAATATGCAGACAGACTGATTGAATATATCAATACACATCCGGAATTTATCCAGCCGGTAGCACGTAAGAATGAGATGATGAACAACTTCCTTCTTCCGGGACTTCAGGATCTTTGTGTATCCAGAACTTCTTTTAAATGGGGAATTCCGGTAGACTTTGATCCGAAGCACGTAGTCTATGTATGGCTTGATGCACTTACAAACTATATCACTGGTATCGGATATCACTGTGATGGTGAAAGCGATGAAATGTTCAATAAGAACTGGCCGGCAGACCTTCATCTGATCGGAAAAGATATCATCCGTTTCCATACGATTTACTGGCCGATCTTCCTGATGGCACTTGGACTTCCGCTTCCAAAACAGGTATTTGGACATCCGTGGCTTCTTCAGGGCGATGGAAAGATGAGTAAATCAAAAGGAAATGTACTCTATGCAGATGAACTCGTAGATTTCTTTGGCGTAGATGCGGTCCGTTACTTCGTGCTGCATGAAATGCCGTTTGAAAATGATGGCGTAATCTCCTGGGAGCTGATGGTAGAAAGACTGAATTCCGATCTTGCCAATACACTTGGAAACCTTGTAAACCGTACTATTTCTATGACAAATAAATACTTTGGCGGAACTGTGACAAATAAAGGTGTTACAGAAGAAGTAGATGCAGATCTGAAAGCTGTAACAGAAAATACACCAAAGGCAGTAGAAGCAAAAATGGAAGAGCTGCGTGTGGCAGATGCAATCACAGAAATCTTCAATCTGTTCAAACGCTGCAACAAATATATCGATGAGACCATGCCGTGGGCACTGGCAAAAGAAGAAGACAAGAAGGATCGTCTGGAAACAGTTCTGTGGAATCTGATCCAAAGCATTTCCGAAGGTGCAAAACTGCTTGAATCTTTCATGCCGGAAACAGCTGAAAAGATCCTGGCACAGCTTGGTGGCGGACATGTGGTAGAAAAACTGGAAATCCTGTTCCAGAGACTCGACCTGGAAGAAGTCATGAAAAGAGTAGAAGAGCTTCATCCAAAGGTTAAAGAAGAAAAGGAAGAGGAAGAAGAAGGAATCGACATCGAAGCAAAACCGGAGATCACTTTTGAAGATTTTGAAAAGATGCAGTTCCAGGTAGGCGAGATCATTTCCTGCGAAGCAGTCAAGAAATCCAAGAAGCTTCTCTGCTCACAGGTTAAGATCGGAAGTCAGGTAAAACAGATCGTTTCCGGAATCAAAGCACACTATACACCGGAAGAAATGGTAGGTAAGAAGGTTATGGTTCTTGTGAACCTGAAACCTGCAAAACTCGCCGGAGTGCTTTCAGAAGGTATGCTGCTCTGCGCAGAAGATGCAGATGGTAATCTTGCGCTGATGACACCGGAGAAGAAGATGCCGGCAGGAGCAGAGATCTGTTAATTAAATGATTGGATAAATAAAAACGAGGAGAAGAATCCAGGATCTGGAAACTTCTCCTCAATTTTTAATGTTGAGAATTGTCTGATTTTTTTTCATCTGTGATACTTTCTTCGCTGTTCAGCTTTGATTCTAAACCTGTATTCTTTTCTTTCAGTGTGGCAAGCTGGTGATTCAGCTCCAGATTTTGTGAGTACAGTTTTTTGTTCGACTGTTTGAGTGTATGTATTCTGCACATCGAAAAAATAAGGAGAATAGCAAGTACAATAAGAGTAACATCTTTCCACATTATTTTATTTTTCATAAACCTTTCCCTCCCGTTGTATCCTTTTTGCTGTGTAATAATTATACATCAAACCCGAAAATTTACCACTGGCAAAGTGCTATATTTTGTAGAACAAATAGAGCGAAAATTAGTGAAAAAGAAAAGAACCGGATAATTTCCGATTCTCTTCTTTTGCAAGCAATCTTTAAGTTTACAGAATATCAATATATTCTCCGGCAAGTGCTTTGTTCATACTTCTTACAGCACAGAATTTTCCGCACATACTGCAGGTATCGCTGTGGTCGTCTTCTGGTTTACGACTGTCACGGATTGCCTTTGCTGTTTCAGGATCGAGAGCGCAGGCGTACTGTGCATCCCAGTCAAGAACACGGCGTGCATCTGCCATCTTGTCATCGATATCACGTGCATGCGGGATACCTTTTGCAATATCAGCGGCATGGGCTGCAATCTTAGAAGCAATGATTCCCTGTTTGGTATCTTCTACGTTTGGAAGAGCAAGGTGTTCTGCCGGTGTAACGTAGCAAAGGAAAGCAGCTCCGCTCATAGCGGCAACAGCTCCACCGATGGCAGCTGTGATATGGTCATATCCAGGAGCGATATCAGTAACAAGAGGTCCAAGTACATAGAACGGTGCGCCCATGCAGATACTCTGCTGTACTTTCATGTTGGCAGCAACCTGATCCAGCGGCACATGTCCAGGTCCTTCTACCATAACCTGTACATTATGATCCCATGCACGTTTGGTCAGTTCTCCGAGGCGGACAAGTTCTTCAATCTGGCATACATCTGTTGCATCAGCAAGACATCCCGGACGGCAGGCATCACCAAGAGAAATAGTTACGTCGTATTCTTCGCAGATGTCGAGGATTTCATCGTAATGCTCATAGAATGGGTTTTCTTCTCCGGTCATGCACATCCATGCAAAGACAAGACTTCCTCCACGGCTTACGATGTTCATTTTACGTTTATGTTTTTTGATCTGTTCGATGGTTTTTCTTGTGATTCCACAGTGAAGTGTGACGAAGTCCACGCCATCCTCAGCATGAAGACGGACAACATCAATAAAATCCTGTGCAGTAAGAGTTGCCAGGTCTCTCTGATAATGAATAACACTGTCATAAACCGGTACGGTTCCGATCATAGCCGGGCATTCGTGAGTCAGCTTCTGGCGGAATGGCTGGGTATTACCATGGCTGGAAAGATCCATGATTGCTTCTGCGCCGAGATTAACGGCACTCATAACTTTTTGCATTTCAATATCATAGTCTTTGCAGTCGCGGGAAACGCCTAAGTTTACATTGATCTTGGTACGGAGCATGCTTCCGACACCTTCCGGGTTAAGGCAGGTATGGTTCTTGTTGGCACAGATGGCAACCTTGCCTTCTGCGACAAGCTGCATCATCTTTTCAACAGGCATATGTTCCTTTTTTGCTACGGTTTCGATTTCCGGAGTCAGAATTCCTTTTCTGGCAGCGTCCATCTGGGTTGTGTAATTTCTCATGTTGTTTTGCCTCCGTTTCTTATTGGTTTGTGAGTATCACAAAAATCTGGCGTCAGCAAAACACGGACAGCGTACACGAAAAAAACCAGACACAGCCTGATGGGTACACTTCCAGTTCGGAATGATAGAATTGCTAACGCCTTTGTCGGAAAATTTCCGGCAATGAACAGGATTTTATTTGAAAATCTCTGCCTTTTATTACGCGATACAAGGTGGTGTCCCCGGTGTAACGCGGTTTCATTTACAGCAGAGTGCTGTAAGAATGAATGATGATTATGCTTCTTTGATCTGTGACATAACGCCGCCTTTTTCCAGAACTGTGATCAGGATGAACGCAAGGATGCTTCCTGCGACAGTGGAAATAAGGAATGGAACGACATAAACGAAAAGTCCTGCCGGCGCAATTCCCATCAGATACAAAGCAACCGGATAAGCGGCAAGTGCGCCAAGGAATCCGGTTCCGATCGCTTCGGCAAGGCAGGTAAGACTTAAGATGTGGCATTTTTTGTAGACCAGACCACAGCATAAAGCACCGACCATGCTTCCCGGAAAAGCCATAAAGCTTCCGAGACCGAGCAGATTGCGGAGTAAACTTGCACAGAATGCAATGCCAACGCCCCATGCAGGACCAAGTGTCACGGCGGCAAGAATGTTGACCATATGCTGTACCGGAGCGCATTTGCTTCCGGCAACCGGTACACTGATAAAGCTTCCGACGATTGCAAGCGCGGTGAGAACACCGGCAAGTGCGAGTTTCTTTGTTGTATTATTTTGTTTCATAGTAGAGTTCTCCTTCCTTTTAAATAAAAAAGGAACTCCACACCTGAGTGGAGTTCCTGCTGTCCGTAATCACGGAACACGTTGGCAGCGTGTTCTGATCTGTCATGTAAAAAAATAAGAGATGCGGAGGCATCTCTATCAAATACATGGTATACATTCCCTCCGTTGGCATTATCCAAATCAGGTTACAGGTCGGGACAGATAAAATCCCCTCTCAGCCAGTTATCTCCAGCTCCCTGGTACATATGAACTTGTACAAGTAGAATTATAGCGCGGCATGCTGGATTTGACAAGAGGAAATGAAAAAGTATCTCAGAAAAGACATTGTGCAGTTACTGTTCACTCCCGTGTCAATCACTCCGCTGATTGACACGGAGGATGCATGTTTTGGCTTGAATGCATCTCGC
>ENA-OQKH01000436-OQKH01000436.1-human-gut-metagenome-genome-assembly--contig:-NODE-436-length-30812-cov-6.038881_pt1 | contig 30812 bp, 21 predicted proteins | sample MGYA00242645_ERZ504791 | MGnify/ENA primary metagenome ERZ504791 (study PRJEB26092, sample SAMD00036388) | human gut metagenome | host: Homo sapiens | study: EMG produced TPA metagenomics assembly of... | reverse complement strand
AATGGACCGCGCTCGACACGGCCATCATGGCGGTCGGGGCGCTCACCGTCCCGGTCTACGAGACGAATTCCGACGCTCAGGTGAGCTGGATCTTCAACGATTCGCAGGCCACGATCGCGTTCGCCGAGGACGACGGGCAGCGCGACAAGATCGAATCCATCCACGATGAGGTGCAGTCGCTGCGCAAGGTGTTCGTGATCGAGGCCGGCGCGCTCGAAGCCTTGCAGGCGTATGGCAAGGAAGTGAGCGACGAGGAGTTCTGGGCGCGCAAGAACGACGCCCACGGCGACGACCTCGCGACGATCGTCTACACGTCCGGCTCCACCGGCACCCCCAAGGGCGTGGAGCTGTCGCACCGCAATCTGGCGTTCCTGTGCCTGTCGGCCATGCAGTACATGCCCCGCGCCTGCGCGTGGCCCGACCGCCGTCTGCTGCTGTTCCTGCCGCTGAGCCACGTGTTCGCGCGGTTCATGGAGCTGCTGAGCTTCTGCGGCACGCTGACGTTGGGACTGAGTTCCGACATGAAGACGATCGTCAAGGATTTCGAGTCGTTCGGCCCGACGCTGCTGCTGGCGGTGCCTCGCGTGTTCGAGAAGGTGTATAACGCAGCGTCGCAGCGCGCCGGCAAGGGCATCGCCGGCAAGATGTTCCTGCGCGCGGCGGACGTGGCGCGGGATTGGTCGAAGGCCGAGCAGGCCGGCGAGAAACTGCCGTGGCGGGGGCGCCTCGCCCACGGGTTCTACGAGCTGGTGGTGTACAAGAAGATCCGCACGATTTTCAGCCCGAACGCCGACTTCGCCATCACCGGCGGCGCCCCGATGGATGCCAACCTTTCGCACTTCTTCAACGGCATCGGCATGCCGCTGCTTGAGGGCTACGGCATGACGGAGACCTGCGGGCCGGTGTGCGTGAGCCTGCCGGAGAACAATCGGATCGGCACGATCGGCATGCCGATGAGCGGCGTCACCGCGGGTATCGCGGACGACGGCGAACTGTGCGTACGCGGCCATCTGGTCTGCCGCGGATACCACAACCATCCCGATGTGACCGCCGAGCAGATCGTCGACGGCTGGCTGCACACCGGCGATCTGGGCGACATTGACGAGGACGGCTTCATTTCGATCACCGGCCGCAAGAAGGATCTGATCATCACCGCCGGCGGCAAGAACGTCTCCCCCGGCCTGTTGGAGGCCGCCGTGATGACATCGCCGGTTGTGAACCAGTGCCTGGTCATCGGCGACCGGAAGCCGTTCGTGGCCGCGCTGGTCACGTTGGATCTCGCCGATGCGAACGCGTGGCTGAAATCGCAGGGCGCTCAGGAGGAGTCCGACCTGGCGTCGCTGGCCCGCAATCCGATCGTGCACACCGAAGTCGAGCGTGCGGTGAATCAGGCCAATGAGGGCGTGTCTCGCGCCGAGTCGATCCGCAAGTTCGAGATTCTGCCCGACGAGTTCACACAAGACAACGGCATGCTGACGGCCAGCCTGAAGACCCGCCGCGCGCAGATCGTCGCGCACTACCGAGAACTGATCGACACTGTGATCTACGTGCCGAAGAAGAAGTAGGCTCACCCGGCCTGCAGTCGCCACGTTGTTTCCTGTTTGCTTGTTCCAGTGTTCGCGCATGCGGTTGCTGTTGGCTGCTCCCGCTTTGCGGTTGCAGCTCGCGTGTTCGGGTCCGTTGTATCCGTCGCGCCGGTCGTTATGTCCGAGGTCCCGTGCTTGGCCGCGGGTGACGGGCAGGTGGCAGTGGGTGTATGAGCATCCACGTAGTGCCATTTATTGTTTGCCTAGTCCTGCGGTCGTTAAGATTCACTGCGTGTCGCGTGTTCTCGGACTGCATATCTCTCGGCGTCAAGCAGGTCGCCGAACGCCTCGGCATAACCAGTGGCGGCCTGCTCAACCTCAAGCTCCCCGAACCCGACGCCATGATAGGCCGCACGCGCGGCTGGCTCCCGGAGACGATAGACGGATGGAACACGAAGCGTCCCGGTCGGGGCGTCGGCGGAGGCAGACCCCGAAAAAACAAGTGACTGGCATACGCGGTTGGCTGCGAACCAACGACCTGCGGTTTTGGAGACCGCCGCTCTACGTCTGGTGCGCATCAAGCGGTATTGCGGCGTTCGGCACGCCGCGTCAATCAGCCGACGGCACGCCTGCCGCGGCAACCGAAATCGTCTGTGCATCAACACTAACAACCGTTCGCGCGGTTCGCTAGAGGTCGTGAGGATTTTTCGCCTTTCGCGCTCTTCCCGGGCATGCCGGCCGCGCTTGGGCCGTGCAGCCGGCTTGGAATCCAGTCGGCACAGGGTATCCGCAGGGAAGCTGCGATGCGTTTGCGCCGGCTGCTTTCACGCATCGGCATGACTCATTTCGCTCGCGACGCGCCGGCCGGGTACGGCGCGGATGCCGAATCACCGACATCGCCGCGGCGTCCGCAGGCGCGTTGACGCTGGCCACGTCGGCGTTCATGTTCCGATTCGTCCTTGACACGCAGGCGCCGCTTTCGATGATGAAACTGGTCAGGGCCGGTAAGGTTCCCGGCGCCAAGCTGGAGGGCGTGCGCCGTGATGCAGCCGAGGAGGCAAGGGCCGCATTGGTCGACAGTCGACCGATTCATCAGCGATGCGCTGGCCGGATGAACCGTAAAGCCCGACCGGCTGGGCCATTTACGGGCTGTGGAGGGCGAACAGAACGCGAAAATACGGGTTGAAATAGCCGAAATCCGTAATTCCCCGTGTGAAATCGCCGTTTTTCGAGCTCAAAACGGCGATTTCGCACGGGGAATTGCCCAGAACGGCTATTTCAACCCGTAATTTGACGAGGATGATGGGGCAGATAGGGGGGGGGCAGCGATTGCGGTTGAACGCTTTCACTTCGCGCTGAGCCTTGCCCGGCTCATGGCTTACATTGTGGTCACATCACTGCCGTCGGAGCTGTACGAGGAACCGGAACCGCTGGAGCTGCTGCCGGAGCCACTGGAACCACTGCCGAGCTGGCTGTCCGACTCCCCTGAGCCACCATACTGCTGAGACTGTCCATTGCCGAATTGGCCGCCGCTGGGCAGCTGCCCCATGCCTCCGGGCATCTGCATCTGCTGGCTGCTGCCCGTGCCATCTTCGTCGTCGGTCAGCGCGTTCACCGCGAGCGCTCCACCGACGCCGCCCACGAGGCCACAGACCAGAGACACCACGGCGAGCAATGCCCACGTCTTACCGCTCAACGCGTGTTCGCCGCCCTTCGAGCCTTTCAGTGTCGGGACCTGACCGCCCATTGCTCCAGGCACCGGCCCCCGGCCGTTCCAATCCGCACACAACGGCATCCGGCCGCCCTGCGCGTTCGCATCTGGTGTATTCGCGCCCTGCATATTCGCGCCCTGCGCGTTCATGTTCTGGCCACTCACCGCTTGCATATTCCCCGGCTGCGGATTCATTGCCTGCGTCGGCGCATTCTGCACGTACCACGCCGCACGCGATCCCTCGCCGTAGCTCCTCGGCATCGGACCGTTCGGCGCATAGCCGGAACTGCCCGGAGCTGCCGCGAGCCTATACCCAGCCGAGCCGTATCCGGCGGTTCCGCATCCAGCAGCCCCGGCCCCGGCAGCCCATTCGGCGCCTCCCAGACCAGCCGCACGATTCCCCGCATACTCGTCTGTACCGCCGTTGTCTGCCGCAGCCCGGCCACCATCGGCCCGACCAGCCGCGGAACCGGGCTCCACGCCCCAGCCGCCCGCCGAACCGTTAGCCACAGCGGCGTCATTCACAGCCGCTTGACGCTGCTCCGAACCGGTGAAGTTCGCCGCCGCCTCGATAGCGACGCCCTCGATGGCACCATCCGCGCCGTTGCCGCTCTCGCCGCCATTCGCATTGTTGACATTGTTGCTGTTGTTGCTGGTCATGATGACTCCTTTGAAAACTGACTGATGAAGTGATTGCTGATGTTGATGTCTGGCACGCCGCCATGGTTATGCCATCGTCCACGCTGTCGATGTGCCGAACCGGCTGTCGAACTCGCTGCGGTCGATGGTGTCGCTCGACAGCTCCGTGTCGCTCCCGGCCGAGACCGAGGTCGAATACGAGCCGGTCACCGTGACGGTCACGTCGCCGCTGCCGGAGACCACGGTCTTGCCGTTCGCCACGATGGTGACGGTGTTGCCGTCGCCGCCGGAAGCGACGTTGAGCGCGGAAATGGTCGTATCCTTCGTCACCACCCACGTGGACGTGCCGTCGACATTCACAGTGATGGGGGCGTCGCTCGCCGTGCCCGTGCCGGAGCCGGCCGCCGCGTTGTCCGTGAGCGTCGCCGCGTCGGTGTCGAAATCAAGCTCAGTGTTCTGCAGCACCACATCGGCGGTCGTGTTGGTGAAGTAGAACATCGACCCTGATCCGATGGCGGAGCTGAGTGTGGAATCGACCGACTGGAACGTGGCGTGCTCGCCGGTGCTGGCTTCCGCATCGCCCGAGGTGGACTGGTAGATGATGGTGCCATTGGCGATCGGGTCGGATGCGGTTTTGCCGGTGACCGTGCTTTCCAACGTCGAATCCTTGATCAGGATCGTATTGAGGCCTTCCATGCCGGCGATCTGGCTGCCGGATGAGGTTCCGGAGACGTTGTTCACCTGAATGTCGCCGGTGGAATACAGCAGCGGGGAGCCGGAGCCGGCGGTGCTCAGCGTCGCATCGGCGAGAGAGATCGATCCGCCGCCTCGATCGGTGGCGACGATGGCGCTGTGGCCGCCCTGCGTGTCCGCGGTGATCTTGTTCGCCGATATCGTGCCGCCGTAGGTCGCGTCCAGCCCGCGTGAATTGTCGGCCATGGTCTCAATCGATGTGTCGTTGACGAGCGCCGTTCCGGAATCGGTGGCGAAGACGCCGTTCGACCCGGAGCTGGAGGCGGTGATGTCGGTACCGTCGATGACGGCGGTGGAGTCTTCGCCGACGGTGAGCGACACCGAGTAGCTGCCGGAATAGTCGTATTGCATGGTGTTGGCGCCGCCACCGAAGTTGCCGCTCGGCGGCTGCATGGTTGAGGCGGGGCCAGCGGAACCGGCCGAGAGGTGCCGAATCAGCACCATGCCGCCGGGGCTCGCGCACAGGCCACCCGTGAGGGCGACCATCCGCCTCGTCGCGATTACCGGCGGTCGACGCCGCCGCGAGCCGCCGGGGCTCGCATGGGGTTGCATGCCATGGGGTTGCATGGTCGTCGTCCTTTCCTTGGATTGACTCCATTGAACGACGGCTTTCCTAGCGGCCCCTGCGCCTGACGTTGAACCGTCCTGCAACCTTGCGGAACGGTTTCCGAATGTTTTCTGATGCTTTCTGGATGCTCTTAGACGGAACGCGCCCTCAAAACTCGCAGATACAGCCCCAGAATCGACTTTTGGGGCTGTATCTGCGAGTTTTGAGAGCGCGGTTTCGCCTACAATCCGTATTCCTCGCGCACGAAGCGCTCCAGCACCGGAATCGACCGCTTCACCTTGTCGGTGTCGATGCAGTAGGCCATGCGGAAGTACCCGGACACGCCGAAGCTGTCGGACGGCACCAGGATCAGGTCGTATTCCTTGGCCTTCATGCAGAAGGCGTTCGCGTCGGCTTCCAGCGCCTTCGGGAAGATGTAGAACGTTCCGCCCGGGCGCACCACGTCGAAGCCGATCGAGGTCAGCGCATCGTACAGCAGGTTCATGTTCGTCTCGTACACGCTCAGGTCGCTGGTCTCGTCGATGATCTTCGCCACGGCGAGCTGCATGCTGGAGCTCGGGCAGTTGTGGCCGGTGCCGCGTGAGATCTGCCCACACATCGGCACGATGAGTTCGGCGTCGGTCGCCCGCGGGTTGACTGCCACGTAGCCGATGCGCTCGCCCGGCAGGCTCAGCGACTTCGACCAGGAGTAGCAGGTCAGCGTGTTGTCGTAGAACTTGGCCGGGTACGGCTGCGTGCCGCCGTCAAACACGATCTCGCGGTAGGGCTCGTCGCTGATCAGGAAGATGTCGTGACCGTATTCGGCCTGCTTCGCCCGCAGGATACCCGCGAGCCGGTCGAGCGTTTCGGCCGAATACACCGCGCCGGAGGGATTGTTCGGCGTGTTGATGAGCACGACCGTCACCTCGGGGTTCAGCGCCGCCTCGAACGCCGCGAAGTTGATCTGGAAGCTCTCGATGTCGGCGGGCACGACAGTCAGCCGCGCGCCCGCGCCTTCGACATACGGATGGTATTCGGGGAAGTATGGCGCGAACGTGAGCACTTCGTCGCCGGGCTTGGTGACGGCCCGCAGCGCGTGGGCGAGCGCACCGGCGGCACCCGTCGTCGGGAAGATGTGGCCGGCCGTGTAATCCATGCCGAAACGCCGGTTGAGGCTTTCGGCGATGGTGCGGCACGCCTCCGGGTTGCCCAGCGACGGGCTGTATCCGTGGAGCGCGACCGGATCGGCGGTCTCGTACATGTCGATCATCGCCTTGGTGAAGCTGGACGGGCACGGCACGCTCGGGTTGCCCAGCGAATAGTCGAACACGCTGTCGTATCCGATTTCGGTGCCCCTTGCGGTCGCGTATTCACTCAGGGTTCGAATGACCGATTTGCCGCCGAGCATGGCTTTGTATGTTTCGTTGATCATGGCACAACCTCCCCGTTGGACTCTGGTTTCGTTTTTACCACCGACCACGCACAACAGGGCATGTCGCCGGTTGTTGTTGGGTTCGCGCGGGTTGGGAACCGGGTATATTGACGGGTAACCGGTCACCCGCCCGGCCCTTAGCGGCTCCGGACGACAAGCATAGCCCCGCCGCGGCGGAAAGGAGGCGCACGACGCCCAACATCATCGATTATGCACGTTCCGAGACCCGCCCGTTCGGCGTCGACGCACCGTTCAACGCCGTCGACGCGCTGGTGCTGGCGTCGCTTGTCTATCAGGACATGCCGGCATGCGTGCGGACTCTGGCCGATGTCGAGGCACGATCCGGCACATTCCGCAGACGTCTGAGCAGCATCGACGTGCGCCATCCGGTGCGCTCGATTCGCCATTTGGCCGCCCCGGAGTTCGGCGACGCAACGCTGGCTTCGGTGTCGGAGGCGCTGACCCCCGATGATTTTCATGTGGAGAGCGGCCATAACGGCCTCGCCGACCCGCGCCTGACGCAGGAGCTGTACGCCGCCATCGGAGTCAATCCGCGCTTTGCCTGCGTTCGCGTGGACGCATCCGATGAGCATTTCAGCGAGGAACAGCAGATGCAGTTCGCTGCCGTGACCATGCTGCTGCCGGGCGGCACGCTGGCGGTGGCGTTCCGCGGCACGGACGACTCGCTCGTGGGTTGGAAAGAGGATTTCAACATGGCGTTTCGCTACCCGGTGCCCGCACAGCATGCGGCATGTGAGTATGTGTGCGCCGTGGCGCGCCTGTGGCGCGGCCCGATGGTGCTGCTGGGGCATTCCAAGGGCGGCAATCTGGCCGTGTATGCGGCGATGAACGCGCCCGAGCCGGTGCAGCGGCGTGTCACGGCGGTGTATTCGCTGGACGGGCCGGGGTTCCCGTCGCAGATCGTCGGCAGCGATCCGTATCGGAGCGTCATGCCCCTCATCGTGAAGATCGTACCGGACTCCTCGATTGTCGGCATGATTCTGGAGACGCCCGAGCCGATGCGGGTTGTACGCTCCGACCAGAAGGGCGTGATGCAGCATCTGACGTTCTCCTGGCAGGTCTCGGGCAATGATTTCGAATATCTGCCGCAGGTGTCGCCGAGTTCCCAGCTGTTCAACCGGTCGTTGAACGGCTGGCTGGAATCGCTGAGCACCGAGGACCGCGAGCGCGCGGTGGACGCCCTGTTCTCCGTGCTGCGGTCGAGCCATGCCGACAGCATTTCCGATCTCATGGCGGCCGGCCTGAAGGCCGTTCCCACGATGATCAACACGTTCGTGGGTCTGTCGGAGGCGGATCGCCGTCATCTGATCGAGGCGATGGGGCTGCTCATGGCCGCGGTCCGGTCCCGTTCCTCGCGGTAGCCGTCTCGTGCCCGAACCCTGTTTCGCCAACCGAGAAAAATGGACAGTTCGCCTATTTTCCGATCATCCGCCTCACGATCCGCCCTACAATAATCCATATCACACATATAGACATAGTGCCCAATAAACGATAGCCGCACGTCACGCAGGAAGGGAACCATCATGCCGCGCCCACGCAAGGATTCCGAGATACTCTCCGCGACCGAACGCCTCGAAAACGCGTTCTGGGAGCTGCTCGCAGACCACGAATACCGCAAGATCACCGTCACCGAAGTCGTACGCGAGGCGCATGTCAACCGCAACTCGTTCTACTACCATTACGCCAGCCTGCCGGAGCTGGCCGATTCGGCGATCATGCACGCCGTGGAGCATTCGACCGTGCAGGCGCCACGCGCCGACCTCAATCCCGACATCGAATGGAGGCGCCAATGCTCCCTGGTGATGAACGACCCAGTTCAGCGGCAGCGGCTCGACCGTCTGGCACTGCTCGCCGGCAGCCATAGCTCGCCCGAGCTCATCGAGTCGCTGAAGGACTTCGGCCGTCTGATGATCATCAACGACCTCCAGCTCGACGCCGACAACCTGGATCTGAAAACCGACCTGATGCTCGACTTCACCGTCGGCGGTATCCTCGCGGTGCTGCGGCGGTGGCCGGAGCTGAGCAAGAAACTCTCGGTCGACGACCTGCTCAACGAGGATGTCGCCGTGCTCGCCATGGGAGTGTACCTGTCGATGTCGAAGGAGAACATGCTGGCCTACTGGAGCCGCATTTTCAAAGGCGACATTCCAGGAGATTTCAAAACCGCCCACTAAAGTGGCTTGCAGAGCAGTCGCCGCCGCGGGGTGCGCGACGCGGACGCGACCCTGGAGGCGACATGGATCAGATACTGCAATGGTTCGAGGCGAACGTCGGGAAAATCATCTTCCTGCTGGTGGCGATCGTCGCCGCGCTGTTGATCACCAAGGGACTGGCACGGGTGATGCGCAAGGTGCTGGATCGGACGGACATGCCGAGCGCGTCGATATTCATCAACATCATGCGCGTGCTGGTGTGGATACTGGCCGCGTCCATCGTGCTGCAGCCGGTGTTCGGCATCAGCCCGACAACACTGATGACCGCGCTCGGCGTCGGCGGCATCGCCGTGTCGCTGGGTCTGAAAGACACCGTGGCGAACGTGATCTCGGGCTTCGGGCTGATGCTCGGCAAGGTGATACAGCCGGGCGATCTGGTGTCGGTCGCGGGGACGGCCGGCGTGGTCAAGGACATCACGTGGCGGCAGACGGTGGTGCGCGAGCGCAACGGCAACGAGATGGTCATACCCAATTCCGTGCTCAACACCGCGTCGCTGGAGAAGCTCACGCCGTCCAATGAAGGATGCGTGACGATGACGTTCACCGCGAAGGCCGGCAGCGACCCGGCGCACGTGACAGAGGCAGTGAAGCGCGCGGTGGCCACGGCCACCGCCGAATTCGCGCAACCCGGCAGCGAACCACTCGTCAAGCTCACCGGTTTTTCGCCGTACGGCATCGAGGTGCAGGCGCTGGCGTTCACGCGCGACGGCGTGTTCCTGTCCACCATGCGCGACGCCATGGCCCGCGCGATAGCTGGATGCGAGTTCGTGGAGCAGCGCGCCGCGGTCGGCGAATAGGGGTCGCGGCGCGTTCGGACTTACGCGCGAATCCGGGCACCACAGCGCCTACACACGCACCATGCAGCGTCACGCTGTGCGGGTCACGTCACGCAGAGCGAGCGCACAGAGTGACGCATACTCCAAGAACGTTGAAAAATAAGGCTTCTCACGAACCGTCACGCTGTGCGAGCGCTCGCCGCGTGACGCGACCCGCACAGCGTGACGCACTTATGACGCATTGAGGGGAAACCGGGTATTGAGCCCGGCCTCCCCTCATCGCGGCTCAGTCATTATGCGGCCATCACCCGGCCATCACTTGTCTTCGGTGACGTCTTCGACCGTGACGTCGGCATCGGAACCGGCATCCGGATCCTCGGGCATGGTACCGAGTTCCAGATGCTCGCCACCGGTCTGGTCGACGAGCACGGTGTCGCCGTCGTGTACCTTGCCGGCGAGCAGCATGCGCGCCAGCTGGTCGCCGACCTCGGTCTGCACCAGACGGCGCAGCGGACGAGCGCCGTACGCCGGGTCATAGCCGGTGTTGGCGAGCCATTCGCGAGCCGCGTCGGTGACGTCGAGCTTGATGCGGCGATCCGTCAGACGCGAGGCCACCTGAGCGACCTGGATGTTGACGATGCCGCCCAGCTCCTCACGGGTCAGCGGATGGAACATCACGATCTCGTCCAGACGGTTCAGGAACTCCGGCTTGAAGTTCATGTGCACCGCGTCCATCACGGCCTTCTTCTTGGCGTCCGCGTCCATGTCCTGGTTCACCAGGAACTGCGAGCCGAGGTTCGAGGTCATGATCAGGATCGTGTTCTTGAAGTCCACAGTCCGGCCTTGGCCGTCGGTCAGACGCCCGTCGTCCAGCACCTGCAGCAGCACGTCGAAGACTTCGGGGTTAGCTTTCTCGACTTCGTCGAACAGCACCACCGAGTACGGACGACGACGCACGGCCTCGGTCAGCTGGCCGCCTTCCTCATAGCCGATGTAGCCGGGCGCGGCGCCGATCAGACGGCTCACAGACGCCTTCTCCATGTACTCCGACATATCGATGCGGACCATGGCCTTCTCGTCGTCGAACAGGAAGTCGGCGAGCGCCTTGGCGAGCTCGGTCTTGCCCACGCCGGTGGGGCCGAGGAACAGGAACGAGCCAGTCGGACGGTTCGGGTCGCTGATGCCGGCGCGTGAACGACGCACCGCGTCGCTCACCGCCGCGATCGCTTCCTTCTGGCCGATCACGCGCTTGCCGAGGTAGTCCTCCATGCTCAGCAGCTTCTCGTTCTCGCCCTGCATCAGGCGACCGACGGGGATGCCGGTCCACTCGGAGACGATGCCGGCCACCGAATCGGCGTCCACATGGTCGGGCACCATCGGCTCGGGCTTGGTCTCGCCCGTCGCGCCGTCTTCCGCATCGGCCTTCTCGGCCGCGTCCAGCTGCTTCTGAATCGCCGGAATCTCGCCGTACAGGATCTTCGACGCCTCGGCCAGGTTGCCCTCGCGGGTGAACTTGTCAGCCTCGACGCGCTTGGCGTCCAGCTGGGCGCGCAGGTCGCCGACCTTGTTGTGGCCGGCCTTCTCCGCATCCCAGCGGGCCTTGAGGCCGCTCAGCTTCTCGCGAGTGTTCGCGAGCTCGTTCTGCAGCTTCTCCAAGCGCTCCTTGCTGGCCGGATCCTCGGCCTTCTTGAGCTGCATCTCCTCCATCTCGTAGCGCGTGACCTTGCGCTGCAGCTCGTCGATCTCCTCCGGGGAGGAGTCGAGCTCCATGCGCAGGTGCGCTGCCGCCTCATCGACCAGATCGATGGCCTTGTCGGGCAGCTGACGGCCGGAGATATAGCGGTTCGAGAGCGTCGCGGCGGCGACCAGCGCGTCGTCGCCGATCGTCACCTTGTGGTGCGCCTCGTAACGCTGCTTCAGGCCACGCAGAATCGCGATCGTGTCCTCCACGCTCGGCTCGCCCACGAACACCTGCTGGAAACGACGCTCAAGCGCCGGGTCCTTCTCGATGTTCTCGCGGTACTCGTCCAGCGTGGTCGCGCCGATCAGGCGAAGCTCACCGCGCGCCAGCATGGGCTTGAGCATGTTGCCGGCATCCATCGAGCCTTCGGCCGCGCCAGCGCCGACGATCGTATGAATCTCGTCGATGAACGTGATGATCTGGCCGTCGGCGTTCTTGATTTCGTTGAGCACGCTCTTGAGGCGCTCCTCGAACTCGCCACGGTACTTCGAGCCGGCAACCATCGACCCCAAATCGAGGCTGATGAGCTTCTTGTTCTGCAGCGTGGTCGGCACATCGCCAGCCACGATACGCTGGGCGAGGCCCTCCACGACGGCGGTCTTGCCGACGCCGGGCTCGCCGATCAGCACCGGGTTGTTCTTGGTGCGGCGGCTCAGGATCTGGATCACACGGCGGATCTCCTGATCACGCCCGATCACCGGGTCGAGCTTACCCTCCTTGGCGCGGGCGGTCAGATCGGTGGAGTACTTCTCCAACGCCTTGTAGCTGCCCTCAGCGTCCGGGCTGGTGACCTTGGCGCCGCCGCGCACGCCGGGGACGGCCTTGCGCAGCGCCGCGGCCGTCACGCCGTTCGCCTTGAGGATGTCCGCGCTCTGGTTCGGCGCGGATGCGGCGATGCCGATGAGCAGGTGCTCGGTGGAGACGTACTCGTCGCCCATCTGCTGCATCTCCTTCTCGGCCTGTGCCAGCGCCGCCGTCAGCTGGCGGCTCGCCTGCGGCTGCGATGTGGTGGACCCGCTCGCCGCCGGCATCTTGACCAGAGCATTGCGCACCGCGGCGCCAATCGCCTGCGGGTTGCCGCCCGCCGCCTGAATCAGTCCCTGAATCACGCCGTTTTCCTGACGCAGCAGCGCATCCATCACGTGCAGTGTCTCGACCTGCGCGTTGCCCGCGGCAGACGCGCTCTGAATCGCATCACCGATGACTTCCTGGGCCATGGTGGTGAACTTCTGTTCCATATCAACCTCCGTATGTCTCATGCGCCTTGGCGGCCGCGGCCCACGACATCCGAACCGCCCCGCACAGCGCTTTCCGTCTGTGTCTGATATGCACAACCGATTCGGCACCCATTCTATTCCCGAAAGTTGAGCGCACGCGACTCAAGTTTTGCACTGATTTTGAAGCGCCAAAACGCAATGTGGATAACTCGAATCCGTGCGACACACTCTCAAAACTCGCAGATACGAAACCCGAAACCGCCATTTTCCGCCAAAACAGTTCTCGTATCTGCGAGTTCTGAGAGCGGTCATGTTTGAGATCAACGAAGAACCGCACCGCAGCGACTGTCACGTTCAAAACCACGCGGCGGACGCGCGCGAAAGACATCATTCCCCGCGTATGGCCCAATACGGACGCCTCGGGCGCAACCATCGAGGTGCATGGGCTCCTATGCACCTCCCCCGAGGCGCTGTTCGCCCAAACGGCCGAAGAGCTGTCCCTCGAAGACCTCATAGAATTCGGCGACTCGCTGGTATGCCGCGACCCCGCACGCAGACGGACCACTCTGGCCGAACTCAGAAAATTCATCCACTCATGCGACTCGTTCCAGGGGCAAAAACAATGCATCAGGGCACTCACCCAGATTCGCGAAAACACCGATTCCCCGGCCGAGACCCACTTGCGCCTGCCGCTCAAACGGTATGGATTCCCCGAGCCAATCATCAACGTCCCGGTCGAGGCGACGGGCAATGCCGCGCACGGTCCCGCAATTTCGGACGGCCTGCGACCGACCCAATCTGGCCTCGCTGTCGCTCGGCTCGTGCGCCGCGACAGCACAATGTGCTGTCGCCTAGCCGCGCACGACCACGTTGCGGAGGGAACCGATGCCGGCTACGTGGACGATGGGCTCGTCGCCGGGATCGAGGTGACCGGAGGCGTTCGGGGTGCCGGTCATGATGACGTCACCGGGCAGCAGGGTCGAGAACGAGGAAATCGCGGCGATCTGCTCGGGGATGCCGTGAATCAGGTTCGCAGTGGTGCCGCTTGCCATCGGCACGTCCTCGCCGTTGAGCGTGAAGGAGATCTTCGCGTCCTTCCAGTCCAGCTCGGTCTGAATCCACGGGCCGATAGGGCAGGACGTGTCGAAGCCCTTCGCCCGCGTCCACATCGGATCCAGCCCCTGCAGGTCACGCAGCGTCACGTCGTTGACGCACGTGAAGCCCAGCACGTAGTCCATGGCCTTCTCGACCGGCACGTTCTTGGCGATACGCCCCATAATCACCGCCACTTCGGGCTCGAAGTTCATATCGTTCGAATACGACGGGATGACGATCGGATCGTCCGGCCCGATCACCGACGTGGAAGGCTTCGAGAAGATCACCATGTCTTCCGGCGCGTGAGCAATCTCGGAGTGCCCGCTCTCGTGCATGAACTGCGCGTGCGCCTCGTAGTTCTTGGCGAGACCGTACACCTTGGAGGGAATCACCGGCGCGAGCAGCCTCAGCCCATCGGCGTCGAGCGCGTACCGCTCCCCTGTGGGCTTGACGGGCGCGGTTCCGAACGGGTATCCGTCCAGTTCGATCAGGTAGTCCTTGCCGTCGGCCGGGTCCTGCTGGACGAAGGCATAGCGCGGCTTGTCGTTGAGTGAAAAACGTGCGATTCTCATACTCACCAGTGTAAACCAGTGCGAGTGCAATCCTTACGAAGAACGCGCATACGAAAAGCGGGGCGGCCAATCATGACCGTCCCGCCTTGTCGGATTCTCGCGAGCTGGACCCGCTTACTCCGTGTAGCTCTTGTCGAACAGCGTCTTGCCGCTTTCGGTATGCAGGTACACGCGCACCTTGGCGTTGCCGCCGGTGTCGCAGGTTTCGTTGAGCGTCTGCGCCACCGACTTGAACGTGCTGTCCATCCCGTCAAGGCTCGACGTCATCATGTCGCCCATGCTGCTGTACGTGTCGGACAGCGTGTAGTCGTACACGAGCGTGTTGCCTTCCGCGTACGCCTTGATGCTGATGCCCATGCCCTGGTACGACGAGGTCATGCTGTCGAGCTGCGACTGGATTTCGCTGGAGTTGACGAACTCTTCCAGTGACGGCTTGCCGGAGCTGGAGGATCCGTTGGATCTGTCGTTGTTGAGATCGTTGTTGGTGTCGTCGGCCCCGTTCTGCAACGCGTCGTCAAGGTTGTTCAGATCGTTGCTGCCGGATCCGTCGGAGTTGCCGTTGCTGGAGCTGTCGCCATTGGATTTGCTGTCGCCCTGCGTCTGGCTGGTGGACGTGTTGGGTTTCGCGTCGGCGCTGCTGTCCTTCTTGCCGCCGATGACACCGGTGGCGAACAGCACGACTACGACGATGATGGCGATGACGGCAACGACACCGGCGGTGATGCCGGCGATGAGCGGGCCGCGGCTCTTCTTCTTCGGCGGTTCCTGCTGGTACGGATCGCCGTAGCCTTGCGGCGCGATTGCGGGCGGCTGGTTCCCGTATTGCGGGCCACCGTACTGGTTGGCGCCGTATGGCTGTCCGTACGCGGCGGTCGGCTGCTCGCCGCCGTACGGTGCGGCCGGCTGACCGTACCCTCCCGGAGCACCGCCGGCAAGCGGCTCACCGTATGCAGCGGTAGGCGCCTCGCCACCATACGGAGTTCCGCCATCGGGCTGGATGAAGGGGTTCGGACCGGGTTCAGGCTGCTGACCATAAGGAGCCCCACCCTGGTTGTATGCGGAGCCAGCGCCCGACTGTCCGTACGCTCCCGGTTCCTGCCCATACGGCGCCGCCTGGTATCCATACGGCTCGGCGCCGCCCTGCAGCCCGGCGAGCGACTCGCCGTACGCGGCAGTCGGCGCACCATAAGGGGCCCCGCCCTGCCCGTACGGGGCGGCTGGGGCTCCCGTCGGCGCGCCCGCTCCCTGCCCGGGCAGAGGAACGACCGGCACCGGCGGGAAAGCCTGCGTTGGCTGCGGTTCGGGCGCGCCTTCCGCGCCCGCAGCATTGTTCGGATCACCATACGGAGTCTGCGGCGCTCCATCTGGATACGTGTTGCTCATATGTCCCCCTCTTGCAGAGAGCCCCGTCGACCGGGTCAAATCATTGTTACCGCAACCGGCCACATGCAACGCTGTATGCACCTGATCGGCTAATCCTCATCGTACACTCACTTTCCGTGATATGCACGGTATTGACCGGAAGTTCATGTTCATCTCACGGCAAGTTCGATTCGCACGGCGAGATCCCTCGAAAACCTTGCAAGTCCGCCTTCGAGGACCTCACCGGCGACGCCGCCGACACCCTCCCGTTGCCCCCCCGTGAACCCGGCGCACCTCACCCACGCATGCGCCACGGCCACGACGACGCGTGCCGCATCGGCTTGAACGGCAGCCGGCGAATCCGCCCGATCACGCCGAGCAGCAGCCATCCGCCGAGCAGCCCGCACACCACCACCATCGTCATGATGGTGCGCGTGTCATGCAGGTCGGACGGGTCCGGCGCCGGCATCGGGATCGGCTCGCGGTGCCCGGATATCAGCAGGCGCTGCGTGTTGACGCCGTACGGCGTGCACGTCATCAGCGTCACTCGGTCCTCGCCGGGCACGATCTTGAGTTGCGAAGTGTCGTCCGGGTTGATGACGGTGATGCGGTCGACCTCGTAGCCGAGCGTCTCCCCCATCACTTCGATGTAGAAGAAGTCGCCGGTTTTCATCTCGTCGAGCCGCGTGAACATCATCGCGTTGACGAGACCGCGGTGCCCGGTGATGACGGAGTGCGTGCCGTCCCCGCCGACCGGCAGCGAGGAGCCGTACAGGTGACCGGCACCGGAGGCCAGCGCGGTCTGTGACGTGCCGTGGTAGATCGGCAGGTTGACGGAGATTTTCGGGATCTTGATGGTTCCCATCACTTCGTCGCCCGAGTCGAGCAGGGACTGGTATTCCTTGTCTTTGGAGGCGGCGGAGTCCTCGCCTTTGGCTCTCGACCCGCCTTGTGCGGCGCTGAACGGGTCGATGGCCTCGCCCAGCACGGGTTGACCGGATCTGGCGAGTTTTGCGTTGTATGCGCGGGCGGCGGCGAGGGCGTCTTCGGCTTGCGGGTATGGCCAGCCGGCGACCTGCTGTGCGCTGTTGCGTGAGGTTTGGGCGAGTTTGAGCGAGCTCTGGTATTGGAGCGCTAGGGGATATCCGGCGATGGCGACAGCGGCTATGACCAGTATCAGCGTGACGATGCGCATGATGATGAGCTGTATGCGCAGTCGTTTGCGTTGCGCGACAAGGTCGAAGATGTCGGTCGCCTGATTGAAGCTCAGCATCGAGTACGGGAGCTGCGGCTGCACGGCGGGTTTGTGACGGCTGTTTCGGTAGGATTTGCGGGAATTATTCGAGGATCGCTCGTCATTGTCCGGCAGGCTGCGGGTCATCGTTGACCGTGCGGGCGCATGGGAGGATTTGGCGGCTGGGTCGTTGCCGGATGAGGTGGCCGGCCGTTTCGATCCGTGTCTCCTCGATGCCATGCGCATCCTCCTGTTGTTGTGCCGGCCGTCACTGCAATCGCCGTGAAACGAATTCGTGTATGTACTGTGTTGCCCCCGGCAGGGGTGCTGCCGGGGGCGAATGGTTACAGCAAGCCGAAGCCGCCACCATGCTCGTGCGGGATGCACGTCATGCGGCGGCTTGGCCTGTTATCGTGTCAGTCAGCGCAGCGCACGGCTGGTGCGGCGAGACTTGGCGTACACGGTGGCGGCAGCGCCGCCGAGCAGCGCGGCGATCACCACGAACAGCGCGATGCCCGCAGCACCGGTCTTCGGCAGTTCGAAGACGGACTTGACGTTGGTCACCTTGTAGTCGGCGGCGCTGTCCTTGGGCGCGAGACCCCAGGAGTCGGTGCCGGCGAAGGTGACGTTGCCGTTTTCCTCGATGGCCACGGTGAACGAGGCCTTGAAGTCCTGGTATCCGTCGGCGACCGCGGTCTCGGTCACGGTGTAGCTGCCGGCCTTCAGTCCGTCGAACTTGACGACGCCGTTGGCACCGGACGTGACTTCGAGCGGGTACTTATCGCTGTTCGGCAGCACGCCGTTCTGGTCTTTTGCGACACTCAGCGTGAACTTCGCGCCCTTGACGGCCTCACCCTGGGCGTTGACCTTCGTGAACTTGAAGCCGAAGATCTTGGTGAGGGTTTCAGTGCCGGGGATGGGGGTGCCATCATTGTCGACGAGCTTGTTGGTCACCGCGTGGTAATCCTGGCCCTTGACTGTCTCGGCCTCGTCATTGACGGTGGCGTTGTAGGTGATGGTGATCTGCTTGCCGGCGTACTTGGCCGGGTCGGTGATCTTCACCACGAAAGTATTGGTGCCGTCGCCCTTGTTGGCAGTCAGGTTGTTTTCCACCGTGTAATCGGTGCCGGTCAGCACCTTATCGCCGGCCTTAACGGTCAGTCCGGCAAAGTCGACGGTCAGGCCCTTGCTTGGCACATCTCTGAACTGCAGGGTGAAGCCGGTCGGGACCGGATTCGGAATCGTGTAGCCCAGTTCAAACGGCACGGTTTCGCCCACGGACGCGCTCTTGCTGGTGGTGGACTTCGTCTGGGTGCCGCTCACCGTGCTCTTCATGTCCACTTCTGCGGTGCTATCCCCAAGCGACAGAACGCCAGCGTTAACGGAGCCGGTGCTCACGATCATCGGGACGGCCTGAGTCAGGGTATCGGTCGATGCGTTGCCGTCCAGGAACAGATACACGCCAGCAGTCAGCGCGGTCTTGTTCGTGGCGGTCCAACCATCCGTGTCGCTGCCAGTCGCCGTGTTCAGCGCGAACGGATCCGCGGTGGCGGTGAACGGGTTGTTGGCCTGCAGCGCATCCGCGAACTTGCGCGTCACGGACGGATCATTCCACGGACGGGTCTCGGACTGATCGAACTGAACCTGCGTGACGTTACCATCCGTACCCGTGGTCGCTTTTTGATTCATAGCCCAAGCCATCAAATCAGTGGTGCCATCGGTCGGCACGTTCTGGAAGCCGGCGGTGGTCAGAGCCGCAGCCAGCTTCGTGCGATTGGCGCCCGCAGCGGTCTTCACACCATACACCGGGTTTTCGGCAGTGCCATAGTTCACGTAGTCCGCGATCTTGTATGCGCTCAGCCGGGCGCTGGTCAGCTGCTCTTCTTTGGGCGCTTTGAACGTGACTGTTGCAGCAGTGTCCACTGTCGTCTCGGCCGCGTTGGCGGCACCGGTGCCGAACGCCATGCCGGCGAGAAGGGTGGCCGCAGCTGCGACACCCGCGAAAAGCTTCTTGAACTTCATGAGAAACTCCTCTTCCTTTCGCTGTTTTGTTTATTGCAACTGCGGAAGCGGCAGTCGTTGAGGCTTCCGCAGTCCGCAAATCTTGAGTTGTCGGAGGCGACTGGTCGCCGCCCCCGTCTGCCCTCCCCGACGAGTGAGGAGGGCGGAGCATCCGCCGCAGGTCAGACGAGCCGACGCTTGCGCCAGATGAAGTATCCGATTCTGACCAGTGCCGCGAGCAGGCCGAAGCCGCCCCCATACACAAGCCAGTCACGAGTCGTGGCACCGCCGGTCATCGGCAGAGCGGACACGGCAACGAAGGTGTTGGTGATCGTGACCGGGTACGTCTTGACGTTGTCGAAGGTCGTCATGTTGTTGTTATCCGGAGCCGCCCACAGGTCGTCGGCAGTGACGGTTACCAACTGGTTCTCGGGGTTGTAGGACGCCGTGTAGCCGTCCACTCTGGACTCCTCCACGCGGTAGGTGCCAGGGGCGAGGTTCTCGAACGCGCCAGCCCACTGACCCTGGTTGTTGAGGGTCACGGTCCGGTTGACGTCCTTGCAATCCTCACCTTGCGCATTGCACTGCTTCAACGTGACGGTCACCGAGCCATTCCCATGCTTCTCCGCTCCATCGGACCAGTCCTTGGTCACCTGGATCTTGCCGGTCTTTACCTGCAGGACGGGGTGGGGGTACTCCACGGAACCCGGGGTCTCGGTGGTCTGGTCGCCGACCGTGTTGACGACGGTGTACCCCAGCTTCGCGCCGTGATCCGCATTCGAATGGAAGCCGGGCAAATTGGACGAAGTATGGTGACCATCCGCATCAGTGTTGTCGGCACCAAGAACATCCTTATATCCGGTCTTGTCGTCATTCTGCTTGTTGGCGGCGTACTCGTTGTAGGCCTTCTGCGTCGGCTTGACCTTGAACGTGACCGTATACGTCACGCCATCCTGAAGCTCATAGCCGTCCGCGAACGTGACCTTCACCGTCTTGCCCGAAACGGTAACCGTGTAATCGCTCTCGTTGAGATCGACACTATTACCGTCTTTAGATGCCGTCACCGTCACATCATTCGAGCCGAAGTTAGCATTAACGAACTCCGCGTAGTCCGACAGCGTATCGGTGATGGACACGTTCTTGTACGAAGACTTCCTGTTGATCTGACCGATGATATCGGCAAATGCCTTGTTCAGCTCATCCGTGCTGGTGGCGCTGTAATACGAGCCCTTCGTCTGATCGGCGAAGCCACGCATCTTGGTCGGATCGGAGGACACGCCAACCGAGAACAACGTCGCATCGCCACGCCTGTTAGCCTCGGCAACAGCGGAGCTGAGATTCGCCCCATATTGATCACTGCTGCCAGAACCATGAACCCCGGCAGGAAGACCCCTGCGATCATCGTCATCATAGGTCGGACGGCCCCACCAATCAGTGCCGGTCCGCACGGAACTCGTGCAGAACGTCGGGTCGCCGTCTGACATGAACACGATGTACTTCTTCACGCCCTTACGACCGGAAGTCAGCTTGGCATTGGCGGCTTTAAGCGCGGCCTCCCAATTCGTGCCACCATCGGCGCCCAGACCATTAACGGCACTGACTATGTCCATTGCGTTGTCGGTGAAGTTCGACACATTGCCCACCGTCGTCGAGAAGGGGACCAGCGCCATCCGGATGTTGCTATCCTTGCCCTGGTTCTCAGACGTCAGCAGATGCTGCGCCATGCTGTTGACGGCAGTCTTCGCAACCTCAAGACGAGAGTTGTGTCCCATCGGGTTACTCATGGAACCGGAGGTGTCGAACACCACGACGATGTCGGCCGGGGACACGGTCGTCTGCGACGAGCCGGACTGCGTGCCGGTCACGTTCAGGGACAGGTCATAGGTGCCATCATTGTTCGCCTTGATGTACTTGCGGTACCGGGGCGCCGTGACGACCGTGTTCGTCACCGTGATACGTGGCACCTCACCGACCGACACCGGCTCCGTGGTCGCAGAATCCTTCTCCTGCGTCACCTTGACCTGACCGCCATTGGCGCTCACCGCATACGTGTCCTGGTCAACGTTGATTTCCGTCACCTTGTACTTCGAGGACTCGGTGATCCTCTTGGCGTCGCTGCCCAAAAGCACGGCATACTGGCCCGCCTTGAGCGTGATCACGCCATTGGAATCCGTGGTCCGGGTTTCACCGTCCTTGGTGCCGGTGGCGGTGTTGTACACGTCGTATTTACCCGTGTACAACGTGTAATCCTTGTCACTGTCGGTTCCCTCATAGTTGACATAAGCGTTGAACGTATAGTTCTTGTCCTTGTCAGCTTCAGGAACGTTCTCCGTCTCCTTGCCGATTTGAATATGGCTGGAGTCAAGAGTCACCAAATTGAAGTCAAGCTTGCAGTTGGAACCACTATGGCCACGCTCGAAGTAGTACATGTTCATCTCGTGACTGGTGTAGTTCTTGAACGTGGTGTAGGAGCCATTGGAGGCTTTGACCATATTGGATTCCATCCAAGCGGTGATCTCGGCATCCGACTTGCCTTGGTCCCTGAGCGCCTGAGTAAACAACGCCTGCAACGTGGTCGTAGTGGTTTTATTGCTGACAATCGTCACCACACCGGTCGCGAAATCAATGGAGCCGCTGGCGGCATCATGGATGCCACCGATATCCAACACAAGCATGCCGTCGACGAACAGCCACAGATCATCGTCACCCGTGAAGTTGAACGTCATCGGGGAACCATCAACGAGTTTGCCTTCTTTCGGTTGCATGAACTTCGCGTATGCGGTCATACCGAAGGCGTACCGGGCGCCGCGCACTGAATGAAAGCCGATCCGCAGCTGACTTTTATCCGCATTGAACGGCAGGAATTTCGGAATCCACGCGTCAGTTCTCTCGGTCCATGTTGCTGACCGGTCAAATCCGGTACCGGCACTGTTCAGCGCGGCGTACGTCGTATTGGAGTCGTACACATAGTGGCCCTTGGCCTCTTCCGTCGGATCGAACAGCCCCGTCAGCCCATTGCCGCCATTGGTATATGCCTTGGCCCACTCGCTTTCTGTGAACAAATACGTCATGTCGGTCTGTGCATTATTTTTATTGGTCACCATCGTAGAGAACTGCGGAACTGCGTCAGCGCCGGTCTTGGTGAGGTTCGTCTTGACGATGCCCGGAGAGGTTTCTGCACTGCCAGTCCAGCCGTTCCAATCCTTACCTTTTCCGTTGAAGTAGAATGCTGCAGCCGACTCATTTCTGCTGGTACCGCCCGTGGCATAGTTCACGTTCTCTTTGCCAGCGGCCTTTGCCGGGCCATTCGGATCACGGCTGTCCCAATAATCGAATAGGTTTATCTTCACTTTGCCGTCGTTCGCCGTGGCGCGAGGCGCAGCCGACGCTTTGACCGTGGCGGTCTGCCCCGAAGCACCAGTCCCGGCGCGATCGGTCAGGGCAGATGACGCCCCCTGCTGAGCGCTGTCGCCCTGTGCGACGCCGCTGATCGGGCCGGTGCCGGCCTGTGATGCCTGCGTCGTGGCCGACTGCGCGGCTTCGGGTGCGGCTGTCCCTGCATCGGCCGCAATCGCAGTGCCGGTGACGGCAAGTCCAAGAACGGTCGCGACGGATACGGCGGCCGCGATCAGGCGAGAGCGCATCGCCCTCGTATGCGATGGTTTCCGATCCTGCTTAGTCACGATAAGCATCCCTTCCATCATTTCCAAAACTCTTCATCCGGCGTTCAGCAGTTCGACAAAGACTCACGATTGCGACTCTCACCGTCGCAGCACGCGCAAATCATCGACTTCCATCGGCCTGTTAACTCCTGACCGTATCCGCACCCAAAAATCGACGCAATCCCCCGAAACATTGAAATAACGCCGAATACATGCCCCCCCCCCCGCAGAAAAACCGCTTTCACAGCCCTTGCGGCATAAGGTCCTCGGGAATCAGGCCATACCCCCTTCCCTACGGGGAAAATTCTTGGGAAATATACCGAGATGCGGCTTAGATCAAGGCCTGAGGCCTCTTACATAACGGTATACCGCTGTATCAGCGAAGTGTCTGCTCCCGCCAAAGCACAACAAGACTGAGGGAGGCTCTCGTCGTGAGATTACGCAGACTCTTTTGCGTTCCTAAGTGCGCGCCGTATCGACGAGTACGCGAACATAAGAACGCAAAACGTGCGATTTGCGTTCTTATGTTCGCAGGCTGAACGTTTCAGCGCGCACTTAGGAACGCAAACCGCTCCTGCCCGCTTCGCAAGAGCCAGCCAGCGGGGGCAGAGTTATATATTGCTTCTGACAGTGGGCTGAACCATCGGCTAACGTCATTTACCATCATCTGCCGGTGGAACAGTTCCGTCTCAATAGACCCGAAACTATCGCTCGTAGAACACGCCGAACGAGGGGAACCCATGACGGGCCGGCTTCAGCTCCTGCAGCGGGATCTCGGTGACGTCCACTCGTTCGACATCGGCATAGCGCGGCCCCTGCTTCAGTGCCGAAATCAGACGGGCGACCTTGCCGCGTTCCCCCTGCGCCTCGACCTCCACCGAGCCGTCGTAGCAGTTGCGCACCCAACCGCCCAGGCCGAGCTTGCCGGCGGTCATCACCGTGAAATACCGGAATCCGACGCCCTGCACCAGACCCGCCACCACGGCATGGACACGGATATCATCACTCGATGACACCGGCACGGCACCCTCTTCACTCTCGTCAGTCCGCGCGCCGCGGCTCGCCCGCATATCATCACGTTTCATGACCGCACTCACCTCACGTTGCCGTCAGCCGACACCAATACCCCCATCGTATGCCCACCATCAAACGGCAGTCGAGAAGCCGGCAGCGCAGCGCGGGCGCTACAGCCCGGCCCCTTTCCGCCGAGGCCTGCCGCAATCCGTCAGATAAACGCGCGTTCGCCGAAAATCGCCGTTCCGACGCGCACAATCGTCGCACCCTCCGCGATGGCGAGCGCCATGTCGTGCGTCATGCCCATCGACAGTTCCGTGCAGTGCTCGGTGCCGGGCGCGCGAGAGGCGAGAATCGTGTCGCGCGTGCCGCGCAGATGCGCAAAGCAGGCGCGAATCGTGGCCTCGTCATCGACGTGCGCGCCGATGGTCATCAGGCCTTCGAGCCGGATGCCGTCCAGCTGTGCGATCTGTGCGGCGATGTCGACGGCAGCCTGCGGGTCGCAACCCGATTTCGATGCCTCCCCGGACTCGTTGACTTCCAGAAGCACGCCGACCGTGATTCCACGGGCGACGGCACGGCGGGCGATGCGCTGCGCCAGTTCAACGCCGTCCACCGATTCGATGGTGTTGACGTCGGGGAGGATTTTACCGATCTTGTTGGCCTGCAGCTGGCCGATGAGATGGAACGGGATGTGTTCGGCGTCAGACGGTCGAGTGGTGTCGCCGTCGCCTGTGCCGAGCGCAAATCCCCGGTCCGCGCACAGGCGACGCAGTCCCTCGGCCTTGGCCATGACCTCCTGCGGGCGGTTCTCGCCGATCATGCGGACGCCCGCATCGATCGCCGCCATGATCTCGCCGACGTCACGGGTCTTCGTCGCCGCCAGCAGCTTCACCGAACCGGGAGCGCGACCGGCCGCCGACTCGGCTTCGGCGATGGCGTCAAGCACGCGATGCACGCCATCGCGAATCTGCGTCGCCCGCGTCTCGTCGATGCTTTCATTGGTCAGATCCTTGTGATCCATGTAAGCGGTCATCATATGCTCCCTATCCGTCTTGCTGCACCATATATTAGTATGCCCACGGATGAGGGCGAATCGGCTAGAGAAACCGGGAACTTCCGGCGTGGCCCCCCGCTGGCGGGGCGTCGAGCGATGCGAGGCTGGGGCCGAAGCGCGAAACGGCTCCGCACGCAGCATATAGAGGAGGAATCTCACAATCCGATGCTGAACGGGTCGTCGGGGATGGAACGATCCTGCGAATCCGCGGCGAGCGCATCCCACGAAAATCCATGCAACAGGTCGGCAGCAGCGCACGGCTCGGGCTCTTGCTGCAATCCGAGCAGCCACGCGCAATAGCCGATCACCTGATGCGCCGTGACGCCATGTTTGCGTAACGTTCCCATATCCAGCGACCGTTCACGCTTGGCGAGCCGCCGCCCGGCCGCATTGTCGATCAGCGGAAGATGTGCAAAACGGATATCGCGATGAGCCGCGGCAACGCCGCCATCCGAGCTATCCCCGAAGCCGGCGTCGAGCAGACGCTCACGGATGTACAGCTGCAGCGCGGCGGATCGCAACAGGTCACGCCCGCGAACGATGTCATCCACACCCATCAGCAAGTCGTCAACCGTGACAACCAGCTGATAGGCGAACAGACCATCCGCCCGTCGCACCACCGTATCACCCAAATCGCGCGGCAAATCGAATCGGCAGTTCCCGAACACGCGATCATGCACGGTGACCACGGCACGCACGTCGCCGGCGACAGGCATGGCGATGCGCAGCGAATGCCGATCACCATTCGCCAAGCGTTGCTCGACCTGTCGCGGATGCTCGGCGAGCGCGCGCCGGCATGTGCCGGGATACATGACGAAACGGTCGCCCTCCTGCGGCGCCGAGGCCGCACGGATGTCGGCGCGCGAACAGAAACACGGGTATATCAGCGCAGTGGTCTCGGTGCCGTCAACGCCATCACGGCCACCGAACGCGGCGGCGTCTCGCAAGTCAATGCCCTGAAGCGCGCGCAACGCCTGCTCGTAGATGTCGAGCCGCCGCGACTGGTATACCGGCTCTCCATCCCAGTCCAGTCCCAACCATGCCAGATCGTCCATGATCCAGCGGTCCGCGTCCGGCAGCACGCGCGGGGTGTCGATGTCCTCGATGCGCAGCAGCATGCGCCCTCGCCCGCCGTCCGCATCGCCTGGATCGGCTGCGCCACTCATGCCATCCACGCGATTCACGTTATTCAGGCAATCCGCATCGCCCGCTCCACCGCCCGTCCGGCTTGTACGCTCTGGGCCACCCGCACGAGCCGACAGCCACGCACCCAGCATCGCATACACGTTACCGATATGCATTCGTCCGGACGGTGTCGGCGCGAATCGTCCGATCACCACCGCGCCCAGAGCTCCGAGTCGAGCGGCCATTCGTTGATCGTGCAGCCGCGCAACGATATCGATTGCTGCTGCATCAGCGGCGCCGGCTCGCCTGCCTGCTGGCATACGGTCTCATTGTCGCGATGGTCGAGCCGGTGACCGGTCTCATGGTTGATGACCATCGTGCGATAATTCGCCAGATTGCCGCCGCCCTTCAGCCAGCTGTCGGTCGGCTCGCGCCAGCGGTCATAATTGATGATCACCTGATTGCCGACGCGGCAGCTGTACTGCGACGAGCAAAGCGACGAAAACGATTTCATATACTCCGCCGCGGCCAGGATATACGTCATGTCGCACTTGCTGGAACCGCTCTCCACGAACGTGAGACCGGCACGGGGCCACCCACGCGAATCATTCAGCGTCGCGTACACCGTGCGCCCGAACTCGCCGGTATCGCCGACGCTCCCCTTGGTGGACACGCAGTAATGGTATTCGTGGCGGGGTTTGCCGCTGGCCGCCGCGGTCTGCTGCGCCTTCTCGAGAATCTCGCGCCGCTGCGCCTGCGAGAACGGCTTCGAGGGGTCATGCCCGTTTGACTGTGCCTCGGAATTAGTGGATTTCGCGGTGGCCGACGATTTCGCGGAATCGCCGCCCTTCTGCTCCCCCGCAGACTGCGGCTGCGCTGTTGCACCTGACTGCGCGATGGACGACCGCTCACCGCCCATGCCCGGCACGCGAAGTACGCTCGCCCGCACCGCAAGAACAAACAACACGAGCGCCAAAATCAACCCCGCACATACGGCAATGCGCCGGGTGCGGAACACCCGACGCATATCGTCACCACGCAACCGCTGCAACTTCAATCACTCCCAGCAACGTCATAGGTCAAGCCGCGCCGCCCCGCGAAAGCGCGAGCACAAGGGCACGCTTTTCGCAGACGTCTCTCCCTGCATTGTATCCCGTCAGCCGTGGGGCCGCGCAACACGCGTGGCGTCACGCGAGCCCGCCACGGCTCACGCGGTTCACGCAAAAATCACGCGAAGAAGAACACGTACAGCCACGCGCCGACGATGGCGCCCACAATCGGAGCGACGACCGGAATCCACGCCTCTCCCCAACGCGAGGTGCCCTTGTTCGGAATCGGCAGAATCGCGTGCAGCAGACGCGGCATCAGGTCGCGGGCCGGATTCAGGCCGGGGCCAGTCGGACCACCCATCGAGGTCACCAAGCCCCATACGATGAAGCCAACCACGATCGACGCGGCCGCCAAATCCTTCGAACCCCACGGCAGCATCAGGCAGCACAGCGCACCGAACACCAGCACCAGCGTGCCAAACATCTCGTTGAGGAAGTAGTTGATCTTGTCGTTGTCGGCGTCGGTCGTGCAGAACGTGCCGAGGATCGCTTCCGCGTCCTCGGTCTCCTTGTAGTGCGGGTAATACGTCAGGTACACGATGAACTGTCCCAGCAGTGCGCCGAGCAGCTGCGCCACGATATACGGCAGCACGTCGCTCCACGGGAACAGCCCGTTGATCGCCTGGGCGAGGGTCATGGCCGGGTTGATGTGGGCGCCGGACACGCCGCCGAACATGAGCACCGGGAACATGACGCCGAAACCGTAGCCCATGGCGATGTTCAGCCATCCGGCGTGGTGGCCCTTCGTGTTCTTGAGTTCGACGTTGGCGACCGAGCCATTGCCGAAGATCATCAGGATGGCGGTGCCGAAGAACTCGGCAGCCAGCTTGGTAAAGAGGGAATATTCCACGGCTTCTTCTTTTCTCTCCACCGCATCGCAGACATGGCTGACTGCTCACGGTCTCTGGATGATTGGATTTCTCTCGTACTCCCGGCGACTCAATTTCGCTGGGTGCGAAAGCAAACGACGCGATTGTACACTTTACCCCTTGACGAACGGCGATACGGGCGGATTGGACGGCAGAATCCCCGGTGATTCACACCCTGCCCTGCCATGCACACTTGGGTGCAGTCATGTGAAACCCATTGGAATTACTCGCGACACGCCGTACGCAACACGCCGATTTGCATCGCAGCGAGTTCTGAGTATAGTTATCACTCGGCTCAAGAAATGACCAACGCCCCTGTAGCTCAGTTGGTTAGAGCAGCTGACTCTTAATCAGCGTGTCCAGGGTTCGAATCCCTGCGGGGGCACAAGCAAGGTCGGAATCGAAAGATTCTGACCTTTTTTGTTTTCGTCGAGAGGGTGCGCCCGAGTCAAATCACCCCTAATTCGCCACTGGAAGCATGCCCCCGCCCGGGTGATCCTCGCAATCCGCCCCTATCTGCGTTTCAAGGGGTTGATTCAGGCCGCGACGAACATCTATCTGCGTTTCAGGGGGTTGGTAGCAAAGTATAAACATCACGCAAACCGCATGATTTCAATGAGCAAATGCCCTATATACTCCGTGCATAGTGTTTTGGCCACCCCCTGAAACGCAGATAGATGTTCCCAGGCAGTGGAATCAACCCCTCGAAACGAAGATAGCAGCACATACATCGTGGAATCACGCCGGGCAAGGCCAAAATAGACGAAGATGCCGGTCGAATGGGACAGCCATTCGACCGGCATCAATGCCATGCGTTGGCCCCGAGCCGCTCAGGGTCAACGCGACTCAGGAAATCCGCGCCTTAGATGTCGCGACGGCGGCGAACCGCCACAGACACGGCGCCCGTCGCAAGCAGGCCGATTGCGGCGATGGCAACGACGGACACCGAGGCGTCAGCCGCGGACAGGCCCGGCTTCTTGTCGCCTTGGTCGTTCTTATCACCGTCCTTGTCGGTATCCTTGCCCGGCTCCTTGTCGGGCTCCTTGTCGCCAGGCTCGACGGGCGTCTCGCCGGACTTCTCCTTGACGGTGGCCACACGGGTCACGGACGCCTCGTTACCGGCCGCATCGCTCACCGTGTACACCAACGTGTACGCGCCGGGCTTGCTCGTGTCCACTGTGTCACCGGACACCTTCACGGCACCGGTCACATCACCGTCCACATCATCAACCACCTTCACACCCGCCATCGGATCAAACGACGCACCGAACTCCACGGCCACGTCATCCGCACCGGAAATCACCGGCGGCACGGTGTCGACCGGCTCGGCCTCCTTCACCGTCCCCTTGAGCGTGGCGGTAAGCGAGGTATCGGCGGCGTACGTCACCGTGATGGTCTTTTCGCCGGCGGTCGACGAGTCGAACTCGGAGACCGTGTATTCGCCCTCGCCGAGCTCGGCGGTGTGCCGTCAGACATCGTGGCGGTGACGGCCATGCCGCTCAGGTCGAGCGCGTCGCCGATGGCGTATTCGGTCTTGGTCGGCTGAGTGGTCACGGCGATCGACGCAACGTCGGACACGGCCGCGGAGTCCTCGACGAGCGTGACGTTGTCGATGTACGCGAACGAGCCGGAGGCCAGATCGGTCTGTGAGATGGCGACCCACAGCGCGGCATACGGGTCCACGTCGAGCGGCACGATGAACGACCCGCTGTAGTGAATTTTGCCGCCTTCCTTGCTTTCGGCGTCCACGGTCTCGCTCAGCACGGTCTTGCAGTACTGGCTGAACGAGCTGACGGCGCCAAGCGACGCGAGGTTGAACTTGACCTGCACCTTGAGCGTGGACGGGGTGTCGTCGTTGCTTTTGCCAAGCGTCGCCCACAGGCCGAGACGGTACGTCTTGCCCGGCGTCGCGGACAGCGTGCGCTGGTTGATGGTGTCGCCCTTGTACGGGGTGAGCTGTTCGCCGCGTACTCGCCGGAGACTACGGCGTCGGTCTGGTTCAGTTCGGACTTCGGGCGCCGAGTGGCACCGCCGGTGTCGTTGTTCTTCGTGTTGTCGGCGTTGCCGAGCGTCCACGGCGATGCCGCGGCGCATGTATTTCTCGTAATCGGCCGCGTTCGCATCAGTGTTGGTGACTTCGAAGCCCTGCACTGTGATGTATTCGGAGTTCTTCAGCAGGATGGTCTCGCTGACGCCCGCACCGGCGATGATGGGCGCGGCGCCTTCGCCGTACGCTCCGATGGTGATGGGCGCGTCCTTGGCGCCTTTGGAGTTGATGACGCGCAGGCCGGTCTTGACCGAGGCGCCGTCGATGGTCTGGGTCGCGCTGGTGCAGGTGGCGCCGGCCTTGAGCAGCAGGGACTCACCGGCTTTGAGGGTGATGCCGTTCGCCGCTGTCAACGAGTTGAACGGGGCTGGCTTGGCTTCCGCGTCTTGAGAACGCCCATCCTCGCAGCAAATCATTCTCATTAAGAAAGGTGCGAGCCCGCCGCAACTCCAAATGAACATCAATGTCCGCAAATCCTTGGAAAACAGCGTTTTCTCATATTGTTCACTTGTGCGTAAATGTTCGCAATCCTCGCACTTTCCTTATTGAGAATCATTCGCTGCGACTTGGAACAATACAAAAAGCCCCTCGCCGCGCGGAGCGGCGGAGGGGCTGATGCTTAAGCTCAGACGATAATCTGTCTGATGGGCCGGAGTTACTCGGCGACGACCTTCACGAAGAAGGAGGCGGTGATCTCCGGGTGCAGGGCGGCCTTAGCCGGGAAGTCGCCGGTGGTCTTGATCGGCTCGACCTCGATGGCCTTCGGGTTGACCGCGGCCTTGTCGGAGAGAGCCAGCGCGATCTGCTCGGCGGTGACGCTACCGAACAGCTTGCCGGACTCGGAAACCTTGGCAGCGATCTCGACGGTAGTGCCCTCGATGGCGGCCTTGGCGGCGACGGCATCCTCGCGGGTGGCGACGGCCTTGGCCAAGCGAGCGCGCTTCATCTGCACGATCTGAGCTTCGGCGCCCTTGGTCCACGCGAAAGCGAGGCCCTGCGGGAACAGGTAGTTGCGGGCGTAGCCGGAGCGGACGGCGACGACATCGCCGGAGGGGCCCAGGTTGGCAACGGTCTGGGTGAGAATAACCT
>ENA-OQKH01000426-OQKH01000426.1-human-gut-metagenome-genome-assembly--contig:-NODE-426-length-31262-cov-4.387718_pt1 | contig 31262 bp, 30 predicted proteins | sample MGYA00242645_ERZ504791 | MGnify/ENA primary metagenome ERZ504791 (study PRJEB26092, sample SAMD00036388) | human gut metagenome | host: Homo sapiens | study: EMG produced TPA metagenomics assembly of... | reverse complement strand
CATTCAACATGTGCTAAAAAATCAAATCTTCCTGTTTGTAAAAAACCTTCAGACAATCCACCAGCCCCAGCAAATAAATCAATACATGTAAATCTTTTCATACTATTTTTGTTCCCTTCGGTTTTTTATATATTTCCTAATCCAAACACCTATTTCACTTGATGCCTTTTTTCCTTCTTGTCTAAGCAATTCCATAAATTCATCTTTTATTTCCGGCTCAATAAGTATTTCAATTTTAGCAGTTTTTATGCGTCCTGTCGGCCTACCATACACCTTTTTACTCATTATATCCCTCATTTCATAAAAATCATTTACATTTTATCATGTTTTTACCAGTATATCATAATGATATTAGTTTTTCAATTACAAATTTATTCGCAGCTCTATCTATAAAACAAACTCTATAAATTAGCTTTTACAATTTCTATTACTCATTAATATAAATATAAATTAATCATCTTTTATACAGTAATAATAATTATGCACTTATATACAATAAACGTTAATAAATAACTTACGTATTTTGAAATGACTCGTAAAACATATACAAACTCAAATAAAGTTAAATAAATTAAAATGAACGAATAAAATCATTTTAAAACAAAGCATAAAACTAGAACTATTTATATATACTAACTATCTATACTAATCTTTTTATTCTAGCCATTTCTACATTAGCACCCATTAAATTAATTCTTCTTTTTACATAGCGAAATGCAACCTTGCTAAAAAATGGTATTCTAGGTAAACTATCATCATATTCAATGATGATTCCAAAAATAACAGTGTAGGTATAATTAGGCGTTTTTTCCAAACTAAATATTGGATCTTTTGTATTCTCTTTTATTTTTTCATTGGCCTTTATTATAAATTTTTCATCATCTAATAATAATTCCAAAGACACAACGCCCTGATTAAATAGATGGCTCAACGGTGCCGAACCATGATACGCTTTAATATGTATAAGTTTCTTATCACTTGTTAAAATATCACACAATTCAATTTTACTATGTCCACCACCATAGGCAATACTTTTAGCATCCATACACAAATAATTTTTATTTGTACTTGCAAGTCTCTTATTATAATCCCCTTCATTTTCTCCCTTTTTGCAATCAAAAAAATCTATACCCTCACACAATACAGTATTCGCATAATCAATTTCAATTTCATTCTTAAACTCCTTATTTATACAATACCACTTTCCAAAATTTAAACAATATGTTTTTTCATTCACTTCAATTTCACCATAAAGACATTTGTAAGCACTCCATTGCCCCATAGTTTCTTCATTACTTAAATCAATGGCAACTATACATTTATTTTTTAATTGTTCGACTTGAATAAGTTCTTTTTTAAAAGATTTCAACACATCGCCTATAATAATATCATCAAATATTTTTTTCATTCCTGGAATTTTGAATCCTTTTAAATTTACCCAATCTATCACTTCTGGAACAGCTGTATAAAAATTAATGTTATCAGAATTTAGATTACTGATTAATAATTTATCCAAAAATTCAATTTCTTTTTTATTTTTTATACTTTTTATATTATCAATCCATGAAAAATCTTCTTTGTAGTCACTACAATTATACTTTTCTAGACAATAGTTCAATAAATTTTCAATATTATTTATATTGGCTTCAGCAGAAATACTTAAAATATCTGCACCCGTTGCATTGTTACAAAACCATTCATCACTTTTCAATCCACAAGTTATACTACTAACAATATCTCGGTCTATGTCAAACCCAAAATCACTAATATTGCCTTTAATCGGCAACTGTTCATTACCTGAACTCTGATTTCCACCAATATTAATCTTACAAATTTTTCGTATCTCATTTTGTTTTGCACAATTAAGAACTACCTTTAACCCAAAACTTTCTTCAATAGCATTATCTACCAACAAACTTCGCCCATATCCCATTGTAAGTGCAAAATATCTAACTTTATTAACATTCTCAATAATTTTAACTAACAAAACTAATTTTGCATTAGAACTAAAAATATCATTTAGCAAAACTTTATCACAAAAAAAAGATTTAATCCACTTTGGTGAAGATGATTTTGATATATTATAATATATAGTTTTATTATGATCTATCTCTCTTTTCTTATAATCATTGACAAACCCATAATTTTCGTATTTCTTTATAATATCTTTTTCATCAACTCCTTCTTTAATCATATATATAGACAATTTATTCTTTCCCATAGTTATCTCTCCACTCTATTTTAATAATATATATTTTTGCAATAATCTAAATTTTTTTGCTACCCACAAGCAAAATTACATAACTTAATTTCTTCAACTAACTCAACCATCCTATATTCAAAACACTCTTTTAATTCACACTCCCACACAACAATAACCCTATAATCCATTTGTTCTAATTCCTTATAATGCTTTAAATCATTTTCAACATTCTTATTAATTTTCTTTAACCAGTAATCTTGTCTTGTTTTAGGCAGTGTTGCATATTTACAGTTAAAATGGTGATGCCAAAAACAGCCGTTAATAAAAATAACAGTTCGATATTTAGAAAGTACTATATCTGGTGTTCCGGGTAATGTTTTATCATTTTTTCTATATCGAAAACCGTGATGATATAAATACTTTCTTACTTTTAACTCTATTGAAGTATCTTTACTTTTAATATGTGACATATTTCTTGAACGTTGTTCTTTTGTCATACAATCAGCCATAATTATCACCCGTTTCTTAATATATTTTAACATTAATACAGGTAAATCGCTAGTTATTGTCACTAAAATGCATTATACTATTGATATCAACAAGGAGCATATCATGGATACATTATTACAATCTAAAACTTTAATTGATAATAAAAATAAAACTAAATTACTAACTAATAACTATAAACAAGGTATTAAAATATCACATGAATTAATTAGTCAATTAAATTCCTGTGATACGTTTTATTTCTCTATTGCCTTTATTAATAAATCAGGTTTAGCAGTACTAAAACAGTCATTGATCAATTTAAAAGATAGAGGAATTAAAGGTAAAATAATAACCTCAACATACTTAGGGTTTAATCACCCTAATGTATTTAAGGAATTATTGATGTTTGATAATATTGAAGTACACATATTTGACAATGAAGAAATTGGTTTTCATCCTAAAGGTTATATCTTTAAACATAAAAATAACTTTGATATTATTGTTGGGAGCTCTAATCTAACCCAATCTGCATTATCAACAAATCAGGAATGGAATATTAAGATTCAAGCTAGTATATGTGATGATATAGTTAAAGAAATGATAGATGAATTTAATATGCAATGGCTTCATTCTGTTCCTTTAACAAAATCATGGATTAGTGAATATGAAAAAATATATGTTCCTAAACCAGTTATACCAGTTATTAAACATAAAAATATTCATCCTAATTTAATGCAGCAAGAAGCCCTGGCTTCGTTAACAGCATTACGAAATAATCATAAAAATAAAGCTTTGTTGATTTCGGCAACAGGAACTGGTAAAACATATCTCAGTGCTTTTGATGTTAAAAATATTGATCCCAAAAGAATATTATTTGTTGTTCATCGCGAAAATATTGCTCGTGATGCTATGAACACCTTTAAAAACATAATCAAGAATCATACTTTTGGTATTTTTACTAGTAGTGATAAAGATATTAACAGTAATTATATCTTTTCAACTGTTCAAACAATTCATAAAAAAGAATATCGAGAAATGTTTAAGCCAGATACTTTTGATTACATCATTATTGATGAAGTTCACCGTGCTGGTGCTGAGTCATATCAAGAATTAATGAATTACTTTATACCTAGCTTTCTATTAGGAATGTCAGCTACTCCTGAAAGATCTGATAATTTTGATATATATAAAATGTTTGATTATAACATTGCTTATGAAATTCGTTTACAACAGGCAATGGAATATAATTTATTATGTCCTTTTCATTATTATGGTATATCTGATTTTATAGTTGATGGAAAAAACATTGATGATAAAACAAAATTTAATGACTTAATAACAACTGAACGGATAAATCATATTATTAATAAAATAGAATTATATGGTCATTCAGGTAATCGAGTTAGAGGATTAATATTTTGCAGTCGTAAAACTGAAGCTGTTGAATTATCAATAGAATTTAATAAACGTGGTTATCGAACCTGTGCCTTAACCGGTGATGACAGTGAAATCAAACGTCAAAAAGCAATCGATAAATTAGAAAGCAATGATGGTGACAGTCTAGATTATATTTTTACAGTAGATATCTTTAATGAAGGAATCGATATTCCTAAGGTCAATCAAGTTATTATGTTACGCCCTACCCAATCAGCAATTGTCTTTGTCCAGCAATTAGGACGAGGATTACGTAAAAGTCCATCCAAAGAATATGTTGTAATTATTGATTTTATTGGTAATTATGAAAAGAACTTCTTAATCCCTATTGCTTTAAGTGGAAATTATACTTACAACAAAGATGCCTTAAGAAGATTTGTCAGTGAGGGCAGTTTATTAATGCCAGGAGCTTCCACAATCAATTTTGACTTAGTTTCTAAAAAGAAAATCTATGAATCAATTGATCGAGCTAAATTTAATGATACTAAAATCATTAAAGACAGTTATTTACATTTAAAACATAAATTAGGTAGAATTCCTAATTTAGCTGATTTTGATTTATATGATTCCATTGATGTATTAAGAATCTTTCAAAATAAAACTTTTGGTTCATACCATAAATTCTTAACAAAAAATGAAAAAGACTATAAGATTAAATTCACACCATTACAAGAAAAATATCTTGAATACATTTCCAGTAAATTTGCTGCTGGTAAACGAATTCATGAACTTTTAGCAATCAAACTATGTATTGAATATCAAGAAAATATTATTACACGATTAAAAGAACGATTATTAAATGAATATAAGATTAAATTTAAAGAAGTTAATTATCTTCCAATAATCAATCAATTAAAACAAGAATTTGCTACCGGTGGAGCTAAAGCAACATTTCAAGATGCTATCTTTATAGATGATAATTTAAACACTCATCATCAATTAATTGAATTATTACAAGATAGTAATTTTAAAAAACAATTACTTGAATTAATCGAATTTGGAATTAATAGATATAAAACAAACTATACTAATACACATAAAGATACTGATCTATGTTTATATCAAAAATACACCTACGAGGATGTATGTAGATTATTAAACTGGGAAGTTAATGCCGTACCTTTAAATATTGGCGGTTATAAATATGATCAAAGAACTAATACTATGCCTGTTTTTATTAATCATGATCATGATGCTAATCAAGGTGGAAAATATTTACATCGTTTTGTTGATGCAAGTACTCTTATTTGTTTTTCAAAACCTAATCGTAGTATTGATTCCGATGAAATCCAAAGAATTTATGACGAGGCAAATAATCATCTTCAAATTCATTTATTTGTAAGAAAGAATAAAAATGACACTACTTCTAAAGAATTTTATTATATGGGTCAAATGCACGCAATTAATGAACCATTCAAGGTACAATTACCTGATAACAAAAATTCAGCAATTCAATTTACTTATAGACTAGAAAATGAAATAAGAAAAGAATTATTTGACTATATCATTCAAAAATATTGATTATATGAGGTGACATATGCGAAAGGAAACAGAGATTATTTTAAAGGATAACTTTAATTACCAAGAGATTATCTTATTAAATGAATTAGCTAATATTTATAGATCAAAAATAAGGAACACGATTTATCATGAAAAAATATGGAAATATGATCAATCACTAAAAGGGCTAGGTGGTTATGCCTGCCCTTTAAACGTAATAGTTAATCCCTTTAATCAATTTAATGAATATAGAAATGTATTTAGAAGCTTACAATACGCAAAAAGCGACATGTATATTGGCTCTAGAGCTAGATTTGTGATAACTGATTCGGGACTACATATTGAATCTCTAATAAAGATATTAGTCTCTAAAAATTCTAAATTAAAGTTTATAAAAAATACACGAATGTTAGGTAAAAATATTAGCTTTCTTTCAGACAAAAACATCTTAGAGTATAAACTATGCTATAAAATTAAGCATCTAACCAATTTATATAATCTAGCTAAACATGATACAGATCATAAAAATAATATTACCTTTGATTATGATGATGGTATTATATTTTATTTTGCATGTAGAAAAATTGGCAATGAGCTACTAAAAATCCTTGACCACCATACATATAATAAATCCTATAAAATTTCTTTTAAATAATTATAAGTTTAAATAAAATAAACACTATTTTAAGGTTAATGCTACATAGCTTATAAATAAAGCAGCAGTAGAAACTAATACTGATAAAAATGTGTAATACAACTGTCTTTCATAATTGCTTCTAGGAAAATGCAATGAAATTTCAGGTAAAATATTTATTATTTTATTTCCAATTTTCTTAAATATTAGTTTCATAATACCAACTGAAATTAAAAAAGAAACAAATAAAATAACATTTTCTATAATTTTTTTCAAATTTATTACTGTATTTTTACCTAGGAAATAATTAACCATAAATATTATAAATTGCTCTAATAAAGAATTAAAAAAACTCATTAAGCTTACTAACAAAACAATTATAAATACAAATAAAACAACAATCCAACTAATATTTGAAAATGAATTATCAAACAGTTTAAAATTTTTAGAAATATCTATTTTTCTATTAATATCTAACATAACAACTTTTAAAAATCTTCTCTCTGTTTTATTTGTCACATGTGTTTTTAAAACCTCAAAATATTCTTCAAGGATATTATATAAAACTAACTTATCATCTTCTATATCCTCAAAAGATATATAAGTTGTATTACTCATCTGATTAAAATAATTATTAAAATCATTTTTTATTTCTAGAAGCTGTTCTTTAAACTCTAAAGCATTTGAAAATATTCTTTTATTCAAATTATATTCTATTTCTAACTTGTTAATTAGATCATTTTGTATATTAACATCACAATCATCATCGCAGCATTTTATCATAAAATCATGAAAATCAAAAAAATAGTCTCTTAATTTTTTTAATTTGGGGAATTGTCCAATATATTTTTTATAGATTTGCTGCATGTTGATATCTTTAGCTATAATAGAATTTACTTTTGATTCTTGTCTTCTTCTTTTTCTATCCATTTAGTCGTAATATCCTTCATAATTTTCTTCACAAATATTTTTTAACAATTCCAGTAATATCTTTACCATATTTCTCCTACCTTCTCTTAAAAATAAGTCATCTATATACACTATTTTACTAAATTACGGAGCTTTTTGTAAACATAATATACATTAAAAAAGTTCGCTAATATAACGAACTTTTTTATTTTTATAAAGACATTCCCGCATAGAATCCATCACGTATAGCATTAGCGACCTTACCAATCTTTTCACTATCTCCAACAATTCTTGTTTTAGTTGGATAAATATTTCTAATTTCTTCAGCTAATTTTCGATTTGGTTTCATTCCAAATGCTCTAATAATCGTATCCGCTTTACAAACAACTTCTTGTCCATCTTTTTGATAAGTAATGCCATCATTATTAAACTCAACAACTTTAGCACCGGTAATCACATTAATTTTATATTCATCAATCTTTGCAAAAATTGAAGCCTGGTTAATAAATAATATATCTTTAGCAATACTATCAGCCATCTCAATTATTGTAACATTTTTACCATGTTCACTAGCAAGTTCAATGGCACTATCAATACCTGACAATCCCCCACCACACATAATGACATTTTCACCTTTAATCATACCTTTGTGCATATGTGCGTCAATTACACTAATTACATTCTCATTATTGATACCATTTATTGGAGGTATAATTTCATCTGCTCCACAGGCCACAATAATTTGATCTGCATTTTTTAAAATTTGATCATCTGCTTTTACTTCATAATTAAAGTGTATTATTACATCCAATTTATTTAATTGTACTTCAAACCATTTAACTAATTTCTTTAATTGATCCTTAAATTTTGGTGTCGCAGCAACACTTAATTGTCCACCAATCATATTAGTCTTTTCATAAATTTCCACATTATGTCCTTCAGCAGCAGCTACTCTAGCAGCTTCTAATCCAGCAGGTCCTGCACCAATCACAACAATATTTTTTACTTGACTACATGGCTTAATTGCAAAACGTTCTTCTTCACATGCTTGAGGATTTACTGCACAACTCAACTTAGTAAGACGTCCGACAATTCTCCCTACACATTCTTCATTGCAGCGAATACATGGGCGAACATCCTCTTCATGATCGCTCATCAATTTATTTACTGTATCTGGATCCGCAATAAATTGACGACCAAACATAACAAAATCAGCATCTTTAGATTCAATTAATCGAAGTGCTGATTCAGGTGTATGATTTCCAGCATTCATGATTGGAATATTCACATGTTTACGCGCTTCACTACAAACATAATCCATACAAGCATCACCTAAATATGCAGTTGGGAAAATATAATCAATCCGTTCATAACATCCTGCGTCAATATCTAAAGCATCTACCCCAGCTTTTTCTAAAATCTCAATTAATTCCATACTTTCATCCAAGGTTCTACCCTCTGCAAATAGATGGTCTAAAGCAATTCTAAATATAACTGGTAAATCAACTGCCTGTTTTATAGATTGCACAATTTCTGTAGCAAAACGCATTCTATTTTCAGCACTACCACCATATTCATCAGTTCGCTTATTCCATACAGGCGACATGAATTGATCAACCAAATAGCCCGCATGTCCATGAATTTCTATTGCATCAAAACCAGCGTTTTTAGCAATTATTGCGCTATTAGCAAACTCTGTCATAATTTTTTTAATATCTTCTTTACTCAATGGACGACACTTCATTTCAGGATTAAATGTTGATGATGTATCACTTGAAGAGAATGGTGGTTCTCCATACATGTTAGGAAAAGCATTTCTTCCAGTTCCACAACTAATTTGACAACAAATTTTTGCCCCCCAACGATGTGTCGCTTCAACTACAGTTGTCAATTGAGGAATAACGTAACTATTTTGTAAGACTCCTTCTAATGATCCTTGTGCTAAATCAGGATTTAAAAATTGACATCCCATAATGATCAATCCAACCCCACCTTTAGCTCGCGCTTCAAAATAATCAATTTCATCATTAGCAATACATCCATCAATATGTGAAGAATTAGTTCCCATTGGTGCCATAACAAAACGATTTTTCACTTCCATATTACCTATTTTAAAAGGTGTAAATAATGCATCGTATTTCATATAAATTACCTCCGTCGATATTTAAATTTTATCTTTCTTGTTAAAAAAATACCATGGGCAAAAATACAAATATTTAATTACTGGTTGTGCAAATTGCACAACTACATTTATAATATAAAGGAGGTGAGCTTATGAAAGATATGTATGAATTTCTATTCAATGGATTAATAAATCATAATCTGCATCAATTTATGAAACAATTATACGAATATTTCCATCATCCAATGGTCTTATGTGATGTGAATTATGTAGTTTTGGCACAACATCCAAATCAACAAATTGGAGATATGCTCTTTGATCACATGCAAGAACATCAAAAAGTAGCAGTTGAGATGCTCCCATTTATCCAATTAGGTAATTATCAAAAAGATTTGGATCAAAATAATAATGTTATCTATGTCGATTACGGAGTTGGGCAGACAATTCCACGAATTATTGCAGCAATAACAGACAATGATAATATTATTGGTTACTTATGCATTTTATTTGCAGATGGCAAGCCATCATCTGAAATATTCAGTTTTATCAGTAAATTAGCTAAAACTATCGCATCTATTATTTGTCACAGCAAAACCGGCTATAATTATAATCGTTACGAATATTTTGCAATAATGAATTACTTATTCTCAAATGACAATATAAATAAACATGATTTAGAAAAATTATTACCTGCACAACCCAATAATTTTAGCAGAGATTACTGTATTATTACTACAAAGGTAGGCTTAAAAAGCAATGAGATAGTGTATTTAAATCAACTTCATCAGCATATTATTACTTTACCAAATACATATTCTTATCTCCAAGATAACTGCTTATATATTTTAATTACCGGGCTTAATAGAGCAACAAAAAACAATATTATTAATAAAGTAAAAAGTTTAATAACTGCTGTAAATATTTATAAATTAAAGTTTGGTATTAGTTATATTTTCGATAATCTGTTAGATATTAATATTTATAAACAACAAGCACTGAAAGCTTACGATTTAAGTAAACAGCAATTTACTTTTTTTGAAGATATTGCTTTAGAATCATTTTTTACTACTAGTTCATACAAGATATATCTCTATCCACTTATTACAAAACTAAAACAAATTGATGAATCAACTAAGAATGATTATTATCATACTTTAAAATCGTATATTTGTAATTTTGGTGACTCTCATAAAACAATTGAACAATTGGCTATCCACCGCAATACACTACTTTATCGTTTAGAAAAGATCAAGGAACTTACCAATGTTGATTTACATGATGAGAAATTATGCACATTGCTGCTAATCAGTTTTTTTCTTGCTGAAAACAATTAAATCATTATCAGCATAAAGTTTGTTAATTTATTTCAATATTTTGGTATAATAACAATTGAGCTGCTCTATTAAATAAGCCCAAATATGATAGTCGTATATAGAAGTAGATTAGCTAAGATGATTATAGAATCAAATTTTTCTTTATCGACAAAAGTCTTAACAGTTAAGATAAGATTATCACATCTATCAGGATTGTTAGGGAAGTTATATTAAAAATGTCCTGATTAAAGTTCATTGCATAAACTTGATTGTTTTGAGTTGATTCATCAATATCTACATAGAGTGTATTCATAAAATCAGCACCTTTCAATTGAAATATAACTAAAAATAAATACTTGACTAACCTCTGTTCTTTAGATATGTCATAATCTCGCCATAAGAATAAAACAATATTAATCAAGGCTACGCATCAAAATATATTGAATAAACAATATTCGATGAGGTAATTCATTCTAAAATTGAAAGACAGACTCATTAAGTAGAATGCAGCAAGGTGAAAAAGAATATTATTACTTAGGAAAATCCAATATGAAATTAAGATTGTAAAGGTGCTGTAATCTTTACAAAATATATTATACGAGGTGATAGAAAATGAAAGAATGGGATTTATCGAAATTATATCAATCATTTGATGATTCTAGTTTTACTACTGATTTTAACCAAATCATTAAATTACAAAAACAAATAAATACATATCGTAATAACAATGATGAAAAATCATTAGAAAATTATTTAGTCGATTTAATAAAATTAAATCAACTAATTGAAAAAGTAGCTAATTATATTAGTTTAACTTTATCAGTCGATACAACAAATAGCATTGCTTTAAAATATAGCGATCAGCTAGATAACCTTTTAGCTTCTTTTGTTGAAGATGAAGTCTTAAATCAACAATGGATCAGTACTTTTAAGCTTGATTCATTAAAATCAAACTTAATCAAGGAACATCTATTTATTTTAAAAGAAATTCAGCAAAATCAAAAATACACTTTAGATAAAAAGAGTGAGAGCATCATTGCACACATGCAAAATACTGGTAGTAATGCTTTTAGCAAACTAAAAGATCAATTAATTTCATCAATTGAAGTAACTATCGAGGACCAAACCTACCCTCTAACTTCGGTTTTAAATATGGCCTATGATAAGGATCGCGAAATACGTAAAAAAGCTTACCAAGCAGAAATAAACAGTTATCAAGATAAAGAACAGGCTATTGCTGCTTGTTTAAACGGAATCAAAGGAGAAGTACTCTATACTACTAAATTAAGAGGATATGAAAATGAACTAGAAAGAACCCTTATCAATGCACGAATGTCAAAAGAAACATTAGATGTTTTATTAACTGTGATGCAAGAAAACCTTAATGTCTTTAGGGATTATCTAAAAACTAAAGCTACTGCCCTTGGATATCAAAACGGATTACCTTGGTTTGAGCTTTATGCCCCTGTTATCGAAGATCATGACAGTCATCCATACGAAAAAAGCTGCCAATTTATTATTAATCAATTTAGTACCTTTTCTGAACATTTAGGTACTTTTGCGAAAAAAGCAATTGAAAATAATTGGATTGATGTTTATCCCCAAAGCGGTAAAGTTGGCGGAGCCTTTTGTTGCAATCTTCATAGTATCAAGGAAAGTCGTTTTTTATTAAATTATGGTGACAGCTTTTCTGATGCAATTACGATGGCTCACGAGCTAGGTCATGGCTTCCATGGTGAATGTTTAAATGATGAATCTATTTTAAATAGTGACTATCCTATGCCAATTGCGGAGACTGCTTCAACTTTTTGCGAAACAATTGTAACTAAAGCTGCTTTAAAAAAAGCTAATGATCAGACGAAACTAAGCTTATTAGAAGATGAATTATCAGGAGCTACCCAAGTAATCGTCGATATCTACTCTAGATACTTATTTGAAAGTCGTTTTTTTGAAAAAAGAGAAACTGGTGCTTTGTCAGTAGAAGAGATCAAAGAACTAATGATTCAGGCTCAAAAAGATGCTTATGGAGATGGTTTAGATCATCAATATCTTCATCCATATATGTGGACCTGGAAACCACACTATTATTATGCAGATTGTTCTTTTTATAATTTTCCTTATGCTTTCGGTCTTCTTTTAGCTAAAGGATTATACACTATTTACCAAAAAGAAGGTTCAAAATTTAGCAATACTTATGAAAAATTATTATCCTTAACAGGGAAAATGTCATTAGAAGATGTTTGTTCAAGTGTTAATATTAATTTAAAAGATAAGTCATTTTGGCAAGCATCAATCAATACTTTTAAAGAAGATCTCACCTTATATAAACAATTATTAAATAAAGATGTTATATCACAATAAAGAGATATAGCATCTTTTTATTTTATAAAGTATCTAATAAAAACAATTAACTTATCAAATCAATTACTTTATATTATAAAAGTTTATTGTTTAGAAGCTTTTATTTTAAGCTTTTTTGAATTTCGTGATTAAATTCACTTTTCCAATCCGTTGGATAAGTTCTTGTATTTTTTAAAAGCTCTTCTACAAAATCAGCAACATCATCTCCAGTTATTTCTAAAACTGATCTTCGTACTGCTGCCCTTCTTCAAATAATTCAAGTAACCCCATTGAATTTCAAGCATATCATATCCTGACCCGGATACAAACTGCCATATATATGCTTGAATTTTTTTTAAAACACACTGCTAATCAGCCGGTAATTGCTCTACCCTTTTCATATGCGTTCGATATTCCTTTTTACTTTTTATCATTATTTTAATATTAAAATAATCATCAAAAAATTTATTCATTTTTACCACTCTCCTTTAATTCATTAAGTTTATCAGTCATAAATTCCCATTTTGTCCAAAAGAGTCGTAATTTTTCACGTCCACTTTCATTTAAAGAATAAAATTTTCTTGGAGGTCCCATTTTAGACAACTTTTTTTGAATCTTAACTAATCCACTCTTTTCAAGCCTAACTAATATAGTATAAACTGTTCCTTCCACAACCTCTGTAAATCCTAACTGATTGAGTCGTCTTGTAATCTCATATCCATATGTTTCTTCTTGATTAATTATTTCTAAAACACAGCCTTCTAATATTCCTTTTAACATCTCTGTTATATCCTTCAAGTCAACTACTCCTCCCTACTTATAAGTCCATGTATTCAGTAATGCTAAGTACTGCTATATAATAAATAGTAGTATGTCTATCAATATAAATTAGTGAGTATAGCATCTAAAAATAATCTTTTTAGTATTATAAAATTAGCTTCTTTTATAAGTAAAGAAGCATCTATCACTATATCTTGCCATTATCATGATATGATATATTTATCAAAATAAAGGAGCTGAAATTATGAATGCTAAAGATATCTTAACTCATTATCAAAATTTTGCAGTAATCGGTGTAACGACAAATCCTGATAAATTTGGCTACAAGATTTATCAACGTTTAAATGAAATAGAAAAAACTGTGTATGGGGTTTCACCTATTTATAAAGAAATTGATGGAAAGTCAACTTTTCCCAATCTAACTGCCATTAAAAATAAAATTGACGTTGCTGTGTTTGTTGTTAGTCCAAAATTTGGAATAGATTATATTAAAGAATGTAACCAGCTTAATATCAAACATATCTGGTTACAGCCAGGTACTTATAATGATGATTTGATTTCTTTGATTAATGAAAATAATCTTAATTATTATCAAAATTGTGTTTTAATAGAAAGTCAAGATTTATAAAATCAGTTTTAAACTGATTTTTTGTTTAACTTAATATTAATTTCATTTGCAATGGCTATAATATTAATAGGAGGTTTATATGAAAAAAATATATTATAATGGTGATATTCTAACGATGGAAAATAGTGATTATGAAGCTATTTATGTAGAAGATGGTGTGATTAAAAAATGTGGTAATTATTCTGAAATAAAAAATCTAGTCTGTGCTGATACTGAGTTCATTGATTTACAAGGAAAATGTTTAATGCCCTCTTTTATTGATAGTCATAGTCATGTTGTTTCTTTAGCAAGTACACTTAAACTTGTTGATTTAAGTAAAGCAACAAGTATTGCTCAAATTATTCAATGTTTTAAAAATTATATTGAAGAAAATAATCCTACTTCAGAAGAAATGTTAATAGGTTTTGGCTATGATCATAATTTTCTCAAAGAACAATGCCATCCTACTGCAAGTGATTTAGATAAAATTTCTACCACTAATCCAATTATGATGGCTCATGCATCAGGTCATATGGGTGTAGTCAATACTAAAACAATGCAGCTACTAGGACTAACTGATCAAATTAACGATCCTGTTGGTGGTAAATACGGACGTGATGAGGATGGTCATTTAAATGGTTATCTTGAGGAACAAGCTTTTATTACGATTGCAAGCCAAGGAAGCAAGGAAAATAAAAATTTAAAAACACAAATCCTTGATGCCTTAAAAATCTATGCTAGCTATGGAATCACAACTGTGCAAGAGGGATATATGAAACAGCATGAATTTGATTTATTGAACTCTTTGGCGACAGAAAATAAATTATTTCTCGATGTTGTAGGTTATGTTGATATTAAAAATAATTATTCTTTATATCGGGATAATCAACAATATCATCATTACTTAAATCATTTTAAACTAGGCGGTTATAAGTTATTTCTAGATGGTTCTCCACAAGGAAAAACCGCCTGGTTATCTAAGCCATATGAAAATAGTGGTGACTATTGTGGATATCCGATCTACTTAGATTCAGATGTTAAAAAATTCGTAGATATGGCTATTAATGATAAAGCGCAACTACTAACTCATTGTAACGGTGATGCTGCTTCCAATCAACTACTTGATGCCTTTAATGATCAGTACACACCTCTACGCCCTGTAATGATTCATAGTCAAACCTTAAGACCAGATCAACTACCGCGGCTAAAAAGCATTGGAATGATTCCTAGTTTCTTCATTGCTCATATCTATTATTGGGGTGATATTCACCGCCGTAATCTTGGACAACGTGCTGAATCTATTTCTTGTGTTCATAGTGCTTTAAAATTAGATTTACCTTATACCTTCCATCAAGATACCCCTGTTATTGAGCCAAACATGTTAGAAACGATTTGGTGTGCTGTAAAACGCCAAACCAAAAACGGGGTTACTTTGGGGACAGATGAACAAATATCTGTCTACAACGCATTAAAAGGAGTAACAATTAATGCCGCTTATCAATATTTTGAAGAACACTTGAAAGGGTCTATTAAAGAAGGAAAAAAAGCTGATCTTTTAATCCTTGATCGTAATCCTTGCAAAGTTGCAATCGAGGAAATTCGTCAGATTAAGATCATTGAGACAATTAAAGATGGTATTACAATATATAAAAAAGATATCTAAACGTAGATATCTTTTTTAATACCGAAATTACGAATGCCCTTTATGACCAAATAAGGCCATAATAATTGCAATTATTCGTGCCATATTTTATCCCTTCTTTACTTATTTATATTTATATCATAACACTATTGATCTAATTTAACTCAGCATTAACAAAATCATAACAAAAACATCCTATTTAGTGCCATTTAATTGACTTTTATAGACAAATTTTATTATAATGAAAAGGCATGAAAATTTAATAATAGGAGATAAAAATGGAAACAAAACACAAGCGAAGTAGCTTTTCTGGTCGCCTGGGCTATGTTATGGCAGTAGCTGGTTCTGCTGTCGGGCTCGGGAATATTTGGCGTTTCCCTTATTTAGCAGCTAAATATGGTGGAGGTACTTTTTTATTCACATATTTTATTTTAGCGATTACCTTTGGTTTTGCTTTGCTAATTAGTGAAACTGCCTTGGGAAGAAAAACAAAAAAGAGCCCGATTGCAGCCTATAAACAATTGGGTGCAAAAAAACTTCAATTTGGTGGTTGGCTAAATGCCATCGTGCCAATGCTCATCGTACCTTACTACTGTGTTGTTGGGGGATGGGTTTGTAAATATTTATTTGAATTTATTACAAACAATTCTGCCAGCTTAGTTAGTGATACCTATTTTACTGGTTTTTCATCTTCAACACTACAGCCTGTCATCTGGTTACTTGTCTTTGCTGGAATGGTATTTGGCGTAGTTATGCTAGGTGTTGAAAAAGGAATTGAAAAATGCAGTAAAGTATTAATGCCTGCTTTAGTTGCAATGGCTCTATTCATTGCTTTATATGCATTATTTACACCTGGTGCTATTGAAGGGGTTAAATACTATTTAATTCCTGACTTCTCGCGTTTTTCAATCATGACAGTAGTAGCGGCTATGGGACAAATGTTCTATTCGTTGTCTATCGGGATGGGAATTTTATTTACATATGGTTCATATATGAAACGTGAAATTGATATGGAACAATCAATTACTCAAGTAGAGATAATGGATACATTAATTGCCTTTCTAGCAGGTTTAATGATTATCCCCGCAGTATTTGCTTTTTCTGGTGGAAATCCAGATACACTAAACGCCGGTCCTTCCTTAATGTTTATTACAATGCCAAAAGTATTTGCCAGTATGTCATTTGGTAACATTATTGGATTAGTATTCTTTTTATTAGTACTGTTTGCAGCATTAACTTCAGCAATTTCATTAATGGAATGTTGTGTTTCAATTATTCAAGATCGATATGATTTTTCAAGAAAAAAATGCTGTGTTCTTATTTTTGGAGGAATTGCTTTATTAGGTATTCCATGTTCACTTGGATTTGGTGTTTTAGATTTCATTACACCGCTTGGTTTAAGTATTCTTGATTTCTTTGATTTTATGACAAACTCAATCATGATGCCAATTTCTGCAGCTTGTACATGTCTACTTATCATCAAAGTAACCGGTTTTAAAACAGTTACTGACGAAGTTGAATACAGTTCTAAATTCAAGCGTAAAAAAGCTTATCTATTTTGTATGAAATATGTTGTTGTCCCTGGCCTATTAATAATATTAATTAGTTCAGTCTTATCAACAATGGGGATTATTTCAATTTAAAAAAACAAGTAATGAAATAAATCATTACTTGTTTTTTATTTTATTGTACGCTACACATGCAAAGAAAAATACGGTTATTCCTAAAAGAGTAAGAAATGATAATAATGTAACTGGTGCCATTGACACAATCTCCTTTAACATATCTTATAAATCTATTTCTAATCCAACGGGGCAATGATCACTGCCCAAAATATCAGTACAAATAAACGCTTCTTTTATCCCTTCTTTTAAACAATCTGAAACAATAAAATAATCAATCCGCCATCCAGCATTATTCTTACGGGCATTAAATCGATATGACCACCAAGAATAAACACCTTCTTGATCAGGATATAAATATCGATACGTATCTATAAAACCATTTTCTAATAAATTTGTCATCTTAGCTCTCTCTTCATCAGAAAAACCTGCATTTTTACGATTCGTTTTAGGATTCTTTAAATCAATTTCTTGATGGGCTACATTGACATCACCATCATGATGTAGATTTATTTTAAAAAAATATCTAATATTGGTTTCCCCCCTTTATTTCTTCCCAAATCAATACAATCATATTCTATTCGCTCGACGATTTCTTTCAACAAAACGTTTTTATGCTCGGCGTCAATATTTTCATCTTTTAACGAATCTATGACTTCACTAAATTTAATAATTTTATCTGTATAATCGATTTCTTGAGGAACGTTCTGTTTTTCATCTTCTAACGCTTTTGAAAGTGAATCAATTTTTTCGACCAAAATTCCTTTTCGTTCCGTGAATTCTTCTTTGGTATAAGTTCCATCTTCGAGATAGTCGAATAATTTACTTCTTTGAACGTTTAATTTTTTCAATTCCTTTTCCATGTTTTCGATAATTTGACGATGTCTTTGCCGTTCGTGTTTCTGCCCTTCGTCATTCATCTTGAATTCAAAATCGTCAACATACATTTTCAATCCCTGAACAAGTGCGTCAATGACATCATCATAATATGATGATTTAACTTTACACGACATCGATTCCCCGTGAACGTATCGTGGCTTTGTTGTTGGTCTGTTTAAATTTCTATTGTACCCGATTTTTTTCCCGCAATGTTTACACACCATTAATCTAGCAAGTGGATTAACAACGGTCATATTTGCTTTTACGGGGACTTGTCCGACAAAAAGCGTTTGGGCTTTGTCAAACATTTCTTGACTTATCAAGGCGGGATGTTTACCTTCAACGATTAAATATTCTTCACTCAATCGGCGACGTTTCGTCTTTTTCAATGTACCTTCAATTAATTCTTTTCCAACCTTTCGACGATTCCATCTTATTTTCCCCGTATAAAGATTGTTTTTTAAAATATCTTTAACGGTCGCACGATTCCATTCTTTTTTCCCCGTTCTCGTTGGTATTCCCATTGTGGTTAATTTTTTCGCAATTTCACCGCTTGACATCCTATCATTTACAAACCATTCGAACATCATAACAACATATTGTGATTGTTCGTTGGGTTTCAATGTCCTTTCTTTCTTGTTGATTCTGTAAATGTCATAACCGTAAGGGGGCAACGAACCGACATAATTTCCTTCCTTAACCGATTGTAATATACCGCGTTGCATTCGTCGCGTAATGGTCTTATATTCGCGACGTGACATGAATAATCCAAATTCGAAGTATTCTTCATCATATTCGTTGTTTGGGTCATACGTCTTGATTGGGGTTATAATTAGAGTGTTGGAATATTTGAATGCTTCTGCGACTGTTCCTTGGTCACGTGTATCTCCACGCGCCAATCGTTCAACTTCAACAACTAAAACACCTTTGTATTTTTTCAAATAAACGTCTTCCAACAATTGTTTCATTTGTGGTCTATCGGCTATACTTTCCCCCGACACAATTTCTTTGTATATTTTAACAACGTTCAATCCTTGTCGCTTTGCTAGTTCTGTTAATATTTTTTCATGTCTTGCCAACGTTTCCATTTCCCCAAGTGCTTCGGCTTCCAAATCCGCACGGGATTTTCGCAAATAAATTGCGTATTCATCTGTGATGTTCATTTTCTTCGCTCCCTTTTGCCTATGCGAACACCTTGAACATAGCGTGAACACGAAAAACACTGATAAAATGAGCGTTTTTTATATTTGTTCGTGGTGTTCACGTTCATTTCCTATATACTATATATTTTTATATTTATATATTAATATATTTTTTAGTTATAAAAATATTAATTTATTTTATAAAAGGATTTGTGCATGAACACCTTGAACAGAACGAAAAGCATTGATATAATCAACACTTTTCGTGTTCACCCTTGTTCGCTTGTTCGTACTTATCAAACCAAAAATTCAAAAATTTCCTTCGGTGATAGTTTGGAAATGTTAAAACCCGCCATTTCATCCAACAAGTCGCACGCGTCTTTATACTCTTGAAACGTCAATCCTTGTGACAAACAAACCTTTTCGAAGATGTCATATTCCAACAATTCTGTTGTTCCGAGCAACAATTCTATTGCGAATTTGTTTCCGTTTCGCTCATGCTTGGAATACTTCATTTCTTTTCGTCTTTTCCAAATTACTATTTTTTCATCGTCATTTTTAATCGCATGATATAACAAGTGGGCTACAATGAATTTTCTATCATACCAAATGACGCCTTCATTGACGTGAATTTGCTTTTGGTCGGCAATTTGCGCGTAATACCCGCGAACGTTTCCCAACGGCTCATATGAAAGCGTGATTCCCAAATCGAAAGCTATAACGAACGGGTTATTTGTTTTATGGTTTTTTATTATTTCCTTTACTAACATTTTGCACCTTCTTTATAAGTCTACCCGTATCAATAGAATTTTGAAGACTTGAAATAAGAAGTTCCCTTGTTTCCTTATCAAGCGTTTCTCCTTCGAAAACAATGTTCTTTTTGTCGTTTTCAAGGTCGTCAATCATTCTTCTTATGATAATAGAAACATCGCTTATATCGCTTGTTTCCCGTCCTTCTTCGGGTGTAGTTAAGTTAGTGTTTCCCATAAGATAATCAACCGATACGTCAAAATAGTTGGCTAGAAATCTAATTTTATCCATTGGTGGTGTAATTTTACCACGCTCATATTCTCCATATGTAGAACGTTGAATTTTAAGTAATTTCGACATTTCATCTTGTGTCTTTCTGTTACCTTTTCTTAATGTTTTTAATCTATTCACGAATAATTGATTCATAAAACGTTACCTTCCTTTCACATTCAGTATAAGCCATTATTAATGGCGTTGTCAATTAAAATGTATTTTTCAAAATAAAAAGACAACAAAATTGTTGTCTAAGGTAATACATAGAATCCCGTTAATTCTCCATTGATTCTTTTCCTTTTTACGATTGCTCCCGTTTGTTTTCTTACTTCTTTTGAAAATTCACTAAGCGATAAAGGAACACTTCTATTGTCTTTACAATAGGAACAATAATCATTATAAACTTTCTTTGTTGAAACTTGTGTCAATTCCCATTCGTCAATGTCGCTTAAATACCCGCTTGCGTTGTTGTTCGATTTAATTATCTTCTTTATTGGTTTATCTATTTCGAATAAGGTGATTAACGCTTCAACGCTTTTAACATTTTTACATTTTGTTATCAGCGTTGCAATCTCGATTTTATCTTCATAAGATAGTTCTTTATTAAAAGAACCCGTTTTTCGAATCTCTTTTAATATCTCTTTTATTTTCTTCTTAAACTCTTTAGCAATTGGTTTTCGCGATTGCATAAACACTTCATACAATCCGTCTTCCGTTAAGAACCATGTTTCTTGACTTCCACCAAGGGTGTAAACATTGTTTACGACCTTTTCATTTTCATCAATGGTTTTTAACATCATTCTTGAATTTGTGTGTTCAATCCATTCAGCAACTTCCTTCGCTAAAAATAAAGGATTTTCAATCGTGTTATAGATTGATATTGTTCTACCTAAAAATTCATAATGTCCTATTGTTTTAATTTCATTTTTTAATTCTAATACTTCATTCATGCTCACAAAAAATCTCCTAAATCAAATTTCTTAAATTTTTTATTGCACATCAAGAACATTTTTTGTAAAATGATTTTGTCTTGATGAACAATTAAATTGTCAAGAGATTTGTTTATTGAGAAGTGAACCTTCAATTTGCAAGCTTTAAGTTCACTTCTTTTTCTTTTCCAAAAATTCAATAATCCAACTTCTAATCAACGCTGATTTTTCTTCGTTGATTTTTTCACATTCCTTCGTGAATTCTTCATATAAATCATTTTCCAATCTTACGTTGATTCTTCTTATTTTCGGATTGTCTTTTTTTGGTCTACCCATTTTTACCATTCAGTCACCGTCCTCTCCATGGATAGAAAAACTCTTGACGTAATAACATTGTACTTTTCGGTTCACGAAAAGTCAAGATAATTTTTTAATATTCAGTTTATTCTATCCACAATGACATTATAGCCATTTTAAATGGCAAAGTCAAAGTATTTCGTTGAAAATAAAAAATAGGGGGTAAAATCTCCCCTATTGCTTTTCGTATATGGTTGTGTATTCTTTGTTGTCCCCTTGTATGTATGATGCGATATTTGTTACGTCGTTATCTTGAATAATAACTCTGTAATTTTGTTGAATAGCCCATAAATCCAACACGCCGTTTCCATCGATTGATTCTTTCGAATTCTTCCAAATTTGAACGTTGTTAATGTCGTCATAATCTTTAATGTTTTCTTTAATGACTTTCAATTGTTCTTCTGTTACTCCTAAATCCAAAATCTCTTTATCTGTTTTTGGTTGTTCTTCTTTTTGTTCAACTACTTCTTTTTTAGTATCGTCGTTGGAATCTTCATCGCTTGAACATCCGTAAATTCCAAGCGATAATAATGTGATTAATGCAAATTTAAATATTTTCTTCATTTTTCCTTCTCTCCTTTTTAAACGATAACATTATAATATAAAGTTTTAATTGTGTAAATAATCCTTCTTTAATTTATGCAATGTGAAACGATGGATTTATTTTGTCAACGTCTTTTATTACTTTATGATTTGATTCCTCGTCCAAATAATGTAAATCATCACCTTTAAAATAATAAGCATGACAATTTATTTCTATTCTTTCGCCCGATTTTAATTTCACCTTAACTGTCATTTTCTTTCTCCTTTTAACAACATTTATTATAAGCAATTAATAATGGCTTATCAATAACAATGATAAGAATGACATTTAAAATGTCATTCTTTAGTATAAAGATTTTAAGGCTTTAGCATATTTATTATCCATTCTTAATTCTTTTGAAATGATTCGAATATCATCTTTTCTCAAACCTTTTGTCAATGATATTTTCAATACTTTTGGAAGGTCAAACGCGTTTTCAAGTTTTGCGATTCTTTCCAATGAACGATAAGTGAACAAGCAACGAATACCGCTTTTATTTGTTACATCCCTAAACGCTCTAGCGAATTCACATAATTCTTTATTGTTATTCGTTACTGCTTCTTCGATACTTGGTGAATAGTCAACTTCGATTAATGCGAATCTATCCAATGACGACGCGTCAAGTTGAAAACGTCCCGTATATTCAATGTCCGCTCCCGTTCCGCAAGTATTCCCCGCACTTACGATTCTAAAATCGGGATGCGCTTCAACTTTTCCAATTGGGAAATCAAAGTAACGGTTAGCGATTGCACTATTTAATATGATAAGCGTTTCGGGAATTGAACCGTCCATTTCGTCCAAAAAGAACAAACCACCTTGGGTAAATGCTTTATAGAATTGCGTTTCGTGAAATTTTCCATTTGCGTCGATAAACCCTTTTAATTGATATTCTTGTGTTACGGCATTTGTGAAGTAAAATTCAAGCCCTAATGCTTCGGCTATTTGTTTACAAATAACGTTCTTACCCGTTCCCGCTTGTCCCGTTAAAAACACTGGAATATCAAGATTAACAAGGTTTAAGACTTCATCGAATTTTTCATGAACCACCCCTTGAATTTCATGTGTTCCCTTTGGTGTTATAACTTCGTGTTTTTGAGGTAAAACCCCAAATTCATTAATAATGTGTTTTTCAAGTAATGGTTTTGCAAATTCGACAACTTGCTCGACTGATTGTTTAGCTAGAACTTCAACAAGCATTTGTTCAAGTTTACTGCCTAATTGTGAGGGTTGTTCTTGTGGAATTGGTTGTGGTGGTGTTTGGGGTTGAGCGTGGAACATTTTTGATGTTTCTTCCCATACTGTTTTCGCTTCGTCCAAATTGTCCACATATTCATTTCTTAAATTTGGATAAAGTGGACGTTGTGAACTGTCGGTTTCACATTTCCAATCGCTGTTATAAATTCGATTTTGGAACATGATTTTGATGTTCATGTTTCCTTTCATCATTTCTTTTTCTTCTGCAACTAAACTAATTCTTTCACACGTTTTTAAAATAATCATCTTTCTTTTTTCTCCTTTTTCACCCCTACTTTTCGAGGGGGGGGGCTTCCCTTTACAACAAACATTATAGCCATTTAAAATGGCGTTGTCAACAATATTTTTGTTAATTTGTCATTTTAAATGTCATTTTATTTTAAATTAAAACTTTCGATAATTCTATCGACATTGTAATTGTATCGTTTGGTAACGTTAAGATTTAAATATACTTCATCTTTTTCGAGTAGATATTCATTTATCAAATCTTCATTGAAAATTGTTTTTCCATAACCATTCCACCAATCTTCATCTTTTAACCCTTCGCAAGTTTCTAACCATTTAAAACCCATTCGTCTAAACATTGAAGGGTGAGCAATTGGGAAACATAGTTTTTGAATATCCAAATGTTCCCGATAGTCTTTAACGTCAATTGTTCCGAATGCAACGTCCTCGCCTTCTCTTGCGCTATAAAAATTAATTCTAAGTTTTACCCTCACCCCTTGAAGTTCCAACGAGTTGATAACGCTTAAAACCGCAATTCCCGATTTAATAAATTCATCGGCTTCTGTGGAAGCATTTTGACAAATACAATAACAAATTGACAATGTTTTTGCTTTCTGCGCTTGCGATTTTGTCATAATCATTGAATTCGGTAATCCTAGAATAGCATTTGGAACATGGGGTGCATATCCTATCACGTTCGTTGTCACTTGTCGTCTATTGACAACTGAATTGTTCTTCATGTTTTTGACCATTCCCGCTTTAATCTTATCTAAAATTTCAACATATCCGTTTCGATATAATTCTTTAGCTTCTTCATACGAATGGGTTTTTGTAAAATCATAAGAACCCGTATGACTTGCTTTATCACCTTTCATCATAACTTTGTTGGTTTCTCTCGATTCAATAGTATCAATCATTTCGTGGATTGATTTAAAATGTTCTTTAATTATATTCATTTTTTCTTTCACCTCGTTGTCATTATATGCCATTATAAATGGCGATGTCAAGAAAATAATTCCATTTTTAGTAGATAAAATAAAAAGACGGTCATTACGACCGCCCTATTTTACGCTTTCTTCAATTTTCCTTGTCTTAATAAAGAACATAATTTTTCGTTTTGTGACGCCGTACCACTGTAATTACTAATTCCGTTAGCGATAGCAATTTTTTTACGATTCTTATAACTTGAATCAACCCCAATAGCTTTTAAGCCATCAACAATCGAACCACTGTTGACACTTGGGTAATAACTCACACTCGGCGCTTGTGGTACGCTTTGACCACCACGCATTGCGTTTAATAGTGCTAGGTTTTGTGACGCCGTACCACTGTAATTACTAATTCCATATTGTTGAGCATATTTTTTTCTTGCACTATATGAACTATCTTTTCCGATAGAATTTAAATAATCAACAATTGAATTACCATTGTACCCGCTTGGTTGTGTTGGTTGACTTGATTGTGCAATACCTAAAGTTTTTAAAATACCTTTAGCGTATGCCACCCCGAACGCTTTTAATTCGTGTTCTTCATTGAATGCTTGTAAATCATTTAAATTGTCAATGAATCCTAGTTCTGCGATAACTGCGGGGCATTTTGTTTTTCTAATGAAAGCATAATAATCGCCCCCACTTGAATTTTTACGGGTTTTGACACCTCTTGAGTTTTGCCCTTGTGCTTTGACTTCACTTTCGATGTTTTGAGCAAGCGTTTTTCCCGTTCCCCCGCTAATAGTATGATAGATTTCAAATCCATCACCACCACCCGCGTTAATATGAACATCAACGGCTAAATTGGGATTATAAGCGTTACATTCTCTTACTTCTTCGCTCACGTCGTCATTTTCATCACGATAACGCGACATTTTAACACTTACCCCGTTGCTTTCCAAATATTCACGACAACCGTTCGCAATTGTTAAAGTCATGTCTTTTTCTTTTAAACCGTTTGCAACTGCTCCACTGTCAATTCCACCGTGACCAACTCCAATAAAAACTTTTGCCATAATATCATTCCTTCTTTCTATATTCTTTCTTCTAACTTTCCAAGTCTTAATTCATGTAAATCAAGAACTTTTTCGTTGATTCTCTGTTTTTCAACAATCTTGTCGATTTCTTTTCCATGCGCTTCGATTCGTTTGTCGCGAATTTCATCGTTCTTCATCATGTGTTCAAAGTTCGCGTTTAATCGAACTAAATTCGCATTAAGTTTCATAACGGGTGTGATAACTGCAATTAACGCTCCTATCACACCTAACAGTGCAACAATGTTTGAATCTTCCATTTAAACACCCCCGTTATTTTTTCTTGTTATATTGATTTGTAGAAATCATCAACAACGCGCCCAAAAAGGTATCTACTGCCGTAATTGTTCCAACGATTTCATCACCATAGGGCAATCCCCAAATACCCGATAAAGCAAGGTATAAAGTCGCGATTGCGGGCAATACAATTTGTGCAACGTACTTTAACAAATCATAGGTTTTGTTATTTAATTTCATTTTTTCTTTCCTCTCTTTCTCTATATATTTACAAAAAACGATATTCCACTTAAACAAATAAACGTTCTTGTCGTGCTTGTCGTTTTTGTATAATCGGTTATAAGACCATTTCGTCCAACTTGGATGTTTACATAGTCTTTTTGATTGAGGGCGCACGCGAAACGATTAAACGCCCCCGCACTTGGACGATAACCAACGGGTAATTCACCAATCGTTGTTGGTGCGCTTGCCGTTCCGTCAACTAAACCTCTTAAATAGACAACATTTCCAATTCGTCTATATTGGGGCTTGTCGGTATCATATTGATAAGACCACCCCGAATTTAACGTCAAATCAATCCAACCCGAATCCACCAATTGTGGAATTCCACTCACATCGTCAAACGTGACTTTGTTTTTAAATCTCGTTTCTAACACAACACTGAATAGATTCGCGATTGCTTCCGCATCACCAATCGAAAGTCCCGTTCCCGTCTCGTCCCAAAACCAAAGGAAAAAACTTGTTCCGACATCAAATGGATAAACAATTTCTTTGAAATAGTCCGACACGGTTAATCGCACGGAATATGCTTTTGTTGATTCAAAAATTGCGGTCGAATGAACATATGTGTTGTCATAAACATATTCATTTCCCGTCAACAAAGTTATCCATGTCGTCCCGCCTTGTTCTTTATATTCCAACTTGAACGACTTGTCATTTAAGTTGTTTAACGTTGTAATATTGAACTTGATTCGCGCCGATATGAAGTTTTCTTGCGGGTTTTCGACACCCAAATTGTCGCAACGTTTAACGTCGAACAATTCAATTGTTGGTGTGATATATTCAGCGATGTTGATTGTTTGCGTTGATGTCTGTCCCTTTCCTCGTGTGTCAACAACGCTTGTTTTAATCATTATTTCCCCGCTCTGTGTGGCGTCGAAAATGAATTCACCTTTGTTATATGTCAACCCCATCAATTTGACTTCGTATGACGCTATTTTTGAGCCATAAACACCCGTTGCGTTTACCTTCAATTTGATTTTTGATTGTCCTTGAATAAACGCATTGAATTTCTCTTTTATTCCAACCACCGTTTCTTCAAATGTGACGGAATCAATAGTTGGAACATCGGCGGTGTTAACGCTCAAAACAAATTCAATTTTTGTCGTTCCAATCAGCTTCGTCCCTTCATAGGTGGAACAAATAATTTGACAAATGCCACTTGTCGAATTCGGAATCCGATTCGCAAGTGTTCGGGGAATCAACCAATTCGTGTTGACCTCAATGTCATCACCAATCACGCCCGTCGCGTCACCAAATTTGTATGACAAATCATGTGTGAATGTCGCACTTGCTCGATTCAAGACAATTTTGATTGTGTCACCCATTTTGACGCCCGTTGATGGTGTGATTGTCGGTGTTGTCGCTCTTGGGATAGTGTTTAAAACTTGATTTCCCGACAATGACAAACTATTGACCATCGTTCCCGATATGTTGACCGCAATGTTGAAAATCGAATTGACATCAAATGTCTTTTTCCCGTTTGCTCCATGTTTGATGACGGTCGTTCCGCTTCTAATGACAACACTTCCACCACTTGCACCCCAATTGATGTTTTGTGTGAACGTTCCATCGTTTTGTTGTCCGTCAATTGACAACGTGAATGTCTTGTCCGCACTGAAAACCAAGGAACCCGACGAATTCAGCTTCAATGACCAACTAATCGTTAAAGTGTTTTTCGACCCGTCGACCGCCGTTCTTGACCATTCAAATGTCAACCATAACGTTTTAACTTGTGTCCCTTTAATTGTTCCGCTAGTTGCCATTATTTCACCACCTTCCCGAATCCACCGCTTCCGTCACTAAACGTTGTGAATCCCATTTTTCCAATTCTCAATGTTTTGTCGAATTCTCCATTCTCAAAACTTGCTTTTCGATTTTGCATATGACCGAATTTGACATTGTTTTCATAGAACGCCAATTGGTCGTTCTCAATTCTCATGTGAATTTCACTGTCCGACGCTTTCAAAATAATGTCACCATCTTCGAATCGAATATGTTTTTCAATGCTTTCGAACTTTGAATTCGATTGATTGCTTGATTCGTCAATTTTTTTGTTCGTTTCTTGGAACGCAAAATCGAACGAACTCGCCGTTTGTTCAAATCGCGTGTTGATGGATTCTTCAAGTGTCATTTGTTCGTCTTTTGTGACATATTCATCCGAAACACTCGTCATAATTCCGCTTGACATAGCTTCGATTTGGGTTGTCAATCTTCGTTCAGTTTCCGCAACTGAATTGTTGATGTTCGATAATTCACCGCTAATGTTGGAGATAACATTGTCAACAATATTTTGTTCTTGACTAGAACTCTGTTCGGTGAACGTTTTATAAGTCATCCCAAGTGTTAATTTGTCATTTTGGGGCTTTAACAAGTCCAATGACAATTTCGAAACGAGAAAATAAGCATCTAAATTGTGAGGTTTACTCTTTACCTTAACGTTTGCACCGATTTGAAATGAACCAATTTCTTTATTTACATATGATAAGTCGACCGCATTCAAAGTAATTTGAGCCGACAACATAATTGCGCTTGCTAAATATTCTTGTGCTTTTCTCAAAAGATTATCGGCAATGGTGACATCATCCCAAATTTGAGTTTTAAAGATTCGACCATACGTTTCGACGGCTTCATCATTTTGAATGTAATCTAAACCGCCATTTACACTTTCGATTGTCAATCTCAATCCCGTGTCGTTTCCTTGTTCATCCTTGATACTTGTTCCAAGTGGAATAATGCCCGTGATTAATTCATCGCCTTTGATTGCTTCTTCGAACGAAATCATATTTTTTCCGAATTCGATTTCTTGTGTTATCAATCCGTCGAGTTCGGCTAAATAATCAATATAAACCCCATCGGATTCATAACGTACAATTAAATAACCGCCTAAAGGTTCAATCAGTTTCTTGTGAATAGAATCCCACGTTGTCAAATACTGCGTATCACTTCGATTAATGTAGTCATTTGGGTCAACAACTGTCACTTGACCGACTTTAAATTGATGTTCCACGTCAACTTGTGCGTTGTGATTTGTAATGAATTGCGTGAATAATCCTTCAACACTCCCCGTGTAATTATAAGGACGTTGAATCGAATCAATTAAAAACGCTAATTCACTTTCGCAAACAACTTTCTTTTCGTTATAAAATCCTCTAGTGTCGTTTAAGATTCGACCACGAAAAACAATTTTATCGTTTCGATAAACTTTCATAAGCGATTTTAATTTTTTTAATTTATTAAAGTGCTTGTGTTTTGGATAAATAGTAAAATTAAAAGAACTCACTTTGTTCAATTCCGAATCAATCTTCGCATTAAACAATTTGAGTTCTTCACGTTTTCCATCATATAAAAGGGAATTATCACAATATACTTTATACATCGTTATAACCCCCTTTCTTGATATTCAATTGTCAATGTTGCGTTTCCTTCAACTGTTAAAAGATTCTTACCTTCTTTTAAAACAACATCATCCAATGTATATTCGCCACTATCAATCGAATAAATTTGACTTCCAAATGTAATTGTCAATTGTCCGTTCGATTTGAAAAGTGGAACAACGCTTTTTCTTAAATTCAACAAAACAAAATCTTTTCTTGTTGTGATTTGTTCGGTAATGACTGTTACATATTTTTTGTATTTGTACGGTTCACAATCGCATTCAATAACGACTTTTCCAATGTTTCTGTCGCTTTTCCATTGGTTTACATTGACACGTCCCATGTAATAAAACGTTGGGTCGTCGTCAAGAACAATTTTCATCATTTTTCCGTGAATCGCGTTTTGGATTTTCGAAAAGTGATTTAAAAATTCGTCCATTGAAACGTTTAAAGTTGAAAATTCAAATTTTAATTTTCTGTTCTTATATTTTACTTCACCAAAATAATCGGTTAAATCAAAAACACCGTCCATCCCGTCAATCTCAACCGTAGACGTTTTAATTTGCGGTGATTCGATTGTTTTATTAGAGAGAACAAGGGAAAAGTCGCGATAAGAATAATATTCACCAAACAATATTTCTTTCATTATCTACCTCTCCCCCTTCCTCTATTGATTTCTCCAAGTTCCAAATCCATGCTTGGGGCTATTCGCCCAACAAGCGTTCCGTCGTCTAAAACAATAGGTCTATCCATTTTAGTAACGATTTGTGGCATGAAATCGCTCAACAAATCAATTAACTTTTGAACATAATAATTGTTATTTGCGTTTTCTTCTTTTACCGCTTGACGAACATATCCAAGTAATACGTCAATAGGTGCGACGGCTTCCGCTCCCGCTTCCCCAACACCTTTTAAACCTTGTGATGTTGGGAAAATTGTCGGTTCGTCAAAAATCCCACCTTTAGCGTACCAATCGATACTTAACGATGGAATCTTCCCTTTTAACAAGTCACCGATTCCCCATCCTTTAGGTGTTATACCAAAATGAGGTAATGGGATTTTAGGCCACGTAATCTTAAAATTAAAGAATCCTTTAATTGTGTCAATGATACCTTTTATTGTATTTTTCGCCGTTTCAATAGGGCTTGTAATTGCACTTTTAATTCCGTTCCAAACGCTACTCGTTACGCTCTTGATTCCGTTCCATACTCCCGAAACAGTCGATTTGATACCGTTCACAACGCTTGTGACAACGTTTTTTGCCCCGTTAATCGCACCCGAAATAACACTCGTGATTCCGTTCCAAATTGATGATGTGAATGACTTGATTCCGTTCCAAATTCCGCTGATTCCCGAACT
>ENA-OQKH01000412-OQKH01000412.1-human-gut-metagenome-genome-assembly--contig:-NODE-412-length-32079-cov-4.505062_pt1 | contig 32079 bp, 25 predicted proteins | sample MGYA00242645_ERZ504791 | MGnify/ENA primary metagenome ERZ504791 (study PRJEB26092, sample SAMD00036388) | human gut metagenome | host: Homo sapiens | study: EMG produced TPA metagenomics assembly of... | reverse complement strand
TGCCGAGTTTCAAATTTTGAAAGCCTGCTTTTAGCAGAATTTTGCCCCTTTAGAATTGACCCGCCGATGGAACCTGAGCAGGAACGCCTTTCCAAGCTTTATTCCGGTTCGGGTATCCACAGCCTTCCTGAATTAAATCCCAAGATACACTTGTTTCATATATTCAATCCGGGAACTCATATTTTGCATCAGGAGATCTACAAGTGTAACGGCAGCCATGGATTCTACCACAACAACTGCACGAGGAACGATAACTGGATCGTGGCGTCCGGAAATCTCAATTTTAATATTTTCACCATTAGTGTTCACTGTTTTCTGCGGCTGGGAAATAGATGGAGTAGGCTTTATGGCCGCACGTAAAAGGATCGTGCTTCCGTCACTGAGACCTCCGAGAATTCCGCCGCTGTGATTGGTCAGTTTGGATATCTGCCCGTTTTCAGCGAAGAATGAGTCGTTATTCTTACTTCCTTTAGAAGAGACGACAGAAAATCCATCGCCGATTTCGACACCTTTTACAGCACCGATGGACATGACTGCTTTTGCAAGAGCGGCATCCAGTTTGTTAAATACCGGTTCACCGATACCGGATGGCATGCCGTGAATCATGCATTCGATCAGTCCACCGGAAGAATCCTGTTCTCTGATACAGGATTCGAGATATGCACTTGCCTGTTCAGCATATTTCTGATTCGGCATATAAAGCTTGTTCTCGTTAATTGCAGAGTAATCATATGCATCAGAAGGAATAGAAAAAGGTCCGATAGCTTTGGTGTAAGTGGTAAGATGAATTCCGAGTGCTTCAAGAATCCGGCAGGCAATTGCACCGCCGGCAACCCGTCCGATGGTTTCACGCCCGGAAGTACGTCCGCCACCGCGATAGTCACGCACTCCGTATTTCTGGTCGAAGGTATAATCAGCATGCCCGGGGCGGTAACAGTCTTTAATCTTGCTGTAATCATGAGAACGCTGGTCAGTGTTGCGCACGATAAGAGAAATCGGTGTTCCGGTTGTATATCCTTCAAAGACACCCGAAAGAATCTCTACGCTATCGGATTCCTTTCTTGCTGTGGTGAATTTGCTTTGTCCGGGTTTCCTGCGGTCAAGGAATGTCTGTATATAATCACTGGTAAGGGGAATGCCTGCCGGGCATCCATCGACAACAACGCCGAGTGCCGGACCATGGGATTCCCCCCATGTTGTAATAGTAAATAAAGTTCCAAAAGTTGATCCTGCCATATCATAGTCTCCTTAATTATGTATTAGTCATCGTGAATATAATAATCTATAAAGTATTATATATAAAAAGAAACGAAGCCGCAATCATAAAAGGTGTATAAAATATCCTGTAAAAAAATAAGAATTAGACTGTACTTTTTGATATATGCATATTATAATTAGAAAGCATGAATCTTATAGAAGTAGAATATTCATATAGAGGAGTTAAGATTAATGAGCAGAAAAGATATGCAGTCAGATGAGATTGAAGAAATAATGAAAGAAATGCTGAACGATGATGAGTATGCAGATGAGGGATTTGAGGATATTGACAGAGAAGATAACCGGCATGAATCGAAGAAAGCAATGAAAAAAGAGAAAAAAGCAGAAAGAAAATCAAGAAGAAAAAAGCGGAAAATGAGCAATAAAGTAGCGATTGTCCTTTCGCTGATTGTGGCAGTTATAGCAATCGGATATGTGGCAACAGCGGTATTTTACAGCACACATTTTTTCGCAAATACAGAAATAAACGGAGTGGACTGCTCAAATAAAAGTATAAAGCAAGTGGAAGCTTATCTGGAGAAGCAGGTTTCTGATTATAATCTTACTTTGAAGGAAACAGAAGGAAAAACGGAAGAAATCAGCGGGCAGGATATTTCTTTGAAATATGTGGAAGGAAAGCAGGTTGAGAAACTTGTGAAGAGCCAGAACCCGTTTCTGTGGCCGGAAGCTTTTTGGAAATCCAGAAAGATGGAAGCAAAAATAGGTGTTGAATACGATGAAAGTGCATTGAAAGCACTGATTGCAAATCTGGATTGTATGAAGGAAGAAAATCAGACGGAACCGGTTAATGCACATCCGGAATTTCAGAATGATAAATTTGTAGTCATACCGGAAACTGACGGGACAAAGATTGATACAGATACATTCAGGGAAAAAGTAATCACTGCTGTAGATGGATTGAATGCGGAGCTGGATCTTTCGAAAGAAGGCTGTTATTTAAAACCGTCATATACTGCTGAATCAAAAAAAGTGACAGAGGCCTGTGATGCAATGAATAAATATCTCGGAGCCATGGTTACTTATGATTTTAAACCAAACACGGAAGTGGTGGACTCGTCAATGATATCCCAGTGGGTAAAAGTAGATGATGACATGAATGTTACGTTTGATGATAACGCTGTTAAAGAATACATTCAGTCACTTGCGGCAAAATACGATACAAAAGGAAAAGAAAGAACATTTACATCCGCAAGTGGTAACACTGTCACTGTTTCTGGTGGAAGCTACGGCTGGAAGATTGACCAGAATGCAGAATATAATGCGTTGATCGCGAATATTCAGAATGCAGAAACAGTAACAAGAGAACCGAATTATTCAAGCCGCGCTGCAAGTCATGAGGGCAATGATGTGGGAAATACTTATGCAGAAGTAAATCTGACAACACAACATATGTATTATGTAAAAGACGGCCAGATTGCACTGGAAACAGATGTAGTAACAGGTAATCCCAATAAAGGAAACGATACTCCGACAGGAGTATATTCACTGGCATACAAAGCCAAGGATCAGACTCTTAGGGGAACGAAAAAAGCCGACGGAACATATGAATATGAAACGCCGGTAAAATACTGGATGCCATTTAATGGAGGCGTGGGATTCCACGATGCATCATGGCAGCCGACTTTTGGTGGAAGCAGATATCTGACAAATGGTTCGCACGGATGTGTAAATATGCCACCGGAGATGGCAGCAAAGCTGTTTGATCTGATTTCGGCAGGCACACCGGTAGTGGTACATAATTAGGGAAAAGGAAATAGAACATGTATGAATTAATAAAAAAAGATGGTCTTGCAAAAAGGGGAAGACTACATACAGTACACGGGGTCATTGAGACACCTGTATTTATGAATGTGGGTACTGCAGCGGCAATCAAAGGTGCTGTTGCAACCTCAGATCTTCAGGAGATAAAGACTCAGGTGGAATTGTCTAACACATATCATTTACATGTGCGTCCCGGAGATGAAGTAGTAAAGAAACTGGGGGGACTTCACAAGTTTATGAACTGGGACAAACCGATTCTTACTGACTCGGGTGGATTTCAGGTGTTTTCACTTGCCGGGCTTCGCAGAATTAAAGAAGAAGGCGTATATTTTAATTCGCATATTGATGGAAGAAAAATCTTCATGGGACCGGAAGAGAGTATGCAGATACAGTCAAACCTTGCATCTACGATCGCTATGGCATTTGATGAATGTCCATCCAGCGTTGCAGACAGGGATTATATGGAAAAGTCCGTAGCGCGTACGACAAGATGGCTGGTGCGCTGCAAGAAAGAAATGGAACGTTTGAATACACTTCCGGATACGATCAATAAGCATCAGATGCTTTTTGGTATTAATCAGGGCGGTGTGTATGAAGATATCCGTATCAAACATGCAGATGAAATCTCAAAATTGGATCTGGATGGTTATGCAGTCGGCGGGCTGGCGGTTGGTGAATCGCATGAAGAGATGTATCGCATTCTGGATGCGGTTGTTCCACATCTTCCGGATAATAAACCAACTTATCTGATGGGAGTCGGAACTCCGGCAAACATTCTGGAAGCAGTCGACAGGGGAGTGGATTTCTTTGATTGTGTATATCCAAGCAGAAACGGAAGACATGGACACGTGTACACAAACCATGGGAAACTGAATCTGTTTAACGCCAGATTTGAGCTGGATGCCAGACCGATTGAAGAGGGATGTCAGTGTCCGGCATGCCGTAATTATTCGAGAGCATATATCAGGCATCTGCTAAAAGCAAAAGAGATGCTTGGTATGCGTCTGTGTGTCCTTCATAACCTTTATTTCTATAATACAATGATGGAAGAAATCAGAGATGCAATTGATCATGACTGTTACAAAGAGTATAAAACCCAAAAAATCGCTGCTGTAACAGGAAAGAATGAATAAAATAATGAAAAAAGCATAAAAAACCTTGCTGAATGCGAGGTTTTTGTGTATGATAGCAATAGTGTTTAAAGATAAGTAGGAGGAAAAGAGATGTTTTCATTAGTAGCACAGAGCTCCAGTGGTACAAGCTGGGTTATTTTAATTGTTGTATATGCAGTTATTTTCGGGGGATTCTACATGATTTTTATGAGACCTCAGAAAAAAGAGCAGAAAAGAGTTCAGGCTATGATCAACGAGATGGAAGTTGGCGATACAGTACTGACAACGAGTGGATTTTACGGTGTGCTTATTGACATCAGTGATGAAGATGTGATCGTAGAATTCGGAAGCAATAAGAACTGCCGTATTCCAATGCAGAAAGCAGCAATCGCACAGGTTGAAAAGGCTTCTGCAGAATAAAAGATGAACGTAGAGAATCTGTTGTGTGCAGGTTCTCTTTTTCTTTTTGTACACGGAAATGTCAGAAAACAAAATAGTACATATATGTGAAATTGCGTTGGAAAAAATACAAAACAACCGTATATTGTTCATATAAATATACACAAATTGCACAAAATTGCATACAAGGTGGATATTGAGAACGATTATCAGAACAAAACTTGATATTTTCTTCACGAAATGTTATACTGACGGCGCAGAAGAAAATGAAAGATAGGAAAGGGGAACAAAGAAATGGCACATTTTGAGCAGTGGGCTGGTTTTAAAGGAAAAGAATGGGTAAATTCTGTAGATGTTCGCAGCTTTATCCAGGAGAACTACACACCTTATGAAGGAGACGAATCTTTCCTGGAAGGACCAACAGAAGCAACAGATATTCTGTGGGGTAAACTTCAGGAACTTCAGAAAGAGGAGCGTGCAAAAGGCGGCGTTCTTGATATGGAGACAGAAGTAGTATCAGGACTTACAGCATATGGACCTGGATACATTAGCGAAGAGACAAAAGATCTTGAGAAGGTCGTTGGTCTTCAGACAGACAAACCTCTGAAGAGAGCTTTTATGCCATATGGTGGAATTAAGATGGCTGAGCAGGCTTGTACAACTTATGGTTATCAGCCGAGCGAAAAGCTTCACGAGATTTTTACAAAATATCATAAAACACACAACCAGGGAGTATTCGATATCTATACACCTGAAATGAAGAAAGCAAGACACAATAAGATCATCACAGGTCTTCCGGATACATATGGAAGAGGACGTATCGTTGGTGATTACCGTCGAGTAGCTCTTTATGGTATCGACTTCCTGATCGAAAGAAAACAGTATGACTTTGAGCGTTATGCAAGACACGGAATGAAAGGAACAGATTTCCGTCTCCGCGAAGAGCTTGCTGATCAGATCAAAGCTCTGAAAGAAATGAAAGAAATGGCAGCTGCTTACGGTTATGACATTTCACAGCCAGCGAAAGATGCTCATGAAGCAGCACAGTGGCTGTACTTCGGATATCTTGCAGCAATCAAGACTCAGAACGGAGCTGCAATGAGTGTTGGACGTATCTCTACATTCCTTGATATCTATATTGAAAGAGACTTAAAAGCTGGAAAGATTACAGAAAAAGAAGCTCAGGAATTAATTGACCACATGGTTATGAAATTCCGTATGGTTAAGTTCGCAAGAATCCCATCTTACAACGAACTGTTCTCAGGAGACCCGACATGGGCAACACTGGAAGTTGGTGGACTTGGACAGGACGGACGTTCTATGGTAACAAAGAATGATTACCGTTTCCTTCACACACTGAAGAACATGGGACCTTCTCCAGAACCAAACCTTACTGTACTTTACTCTTCAAGACTGCCTGAAAACTTCAAGAAGTTTGCAGCCCTGATCTCAGTAGAGACAAGCTCAATCCAGTATGAAAATGATGATGTTATGCGTCCGGTATGGGGCGATGACTACTCAATCTGCTGCTGCGTATCTGCTACAGAGACAGGTAAAGAGATGCAGTTCTTCGGAGCTCGTGCGAACCTTGCTAAGTGTCTGTTATACGCCATCAACGGTGGTATTGATGAAAAGAATAAAATTCAGGTTGCACCTGCTTACAGACCAATCACATCTGAATATCTTGACTTCGATGAAGTAATGGAAAAATATGATGCTATGATGGAATGGCTGAGCAAACTGTATGTAGATACACTGAATATGATTCACTACATGCATGACAAGTATTACTATGAAGCAGCTCAGATGGCATTGATTGATACAGACGTTAAGCGTTCATTTGCAACAGGTATCGCTGGATTCTCTCATGTGGTAGATTCACTTTGCGCTATCAAATACGCAAAAGTAAAAGCTATCCGTGACGAAGATGGAATCACAACAGATTTCGAGATCGAAGGAGATTTCCCAAGATACGGTAACGACGATGATCGTGCAGACGACATGGCTGTATGGCTTCTGAAGACATTTATGCACAAACTGAATAAGTGTCATACATACAGAAATTCTGTACCTACAACATCAATCCTTACAATTACTTCTAATGTAGTATATGGTAAGGCTACAGGATCTCTTCCGGACGGAAGAAAAGCAGGAGAGCCACTTTCACCAGGTGCTAACCCATCTTACGGTGCAGAAAAGAACGGACTTCTTGCATCCCTTAACTCTGTTGCTAAGCTTCCATACGAGCTGGCACTGGATGGTATTTCTAATACTCAGACAATCAGCCCAAGTGCACTTGGACATACAGATGATGAGCGTAAAGAAAATCTTGCACGTGTAATGGACGGATACTTCGATCAGGGAGCACATCACCTGAATGTTAACGTATTTGGTACAGATAAACTTATTGATGCTATGGAGCATCCGGAAAAACCAGAATATGCTAACTTCACAATCCGTGTATCTGGATACGCAGTTAAGTTCATCGACCTGACCCGCGAACAGCAGTTAGACGTTATCGCAAGAACTTGCCACGATCATATGTAAAAGCTATGAGCCATGCATCAGATGAGACAGATGTTATAATCAAGCTTGCTTGAATTATGATATCTGGATCAGATGATATACGGCGACAGCCGTCAGCGAGATGAAGCAAAGCGGAATCGAGCTGCGCATGGCGGAGTACATGGCGAATTACATGTAATAAATAAAAAAAGGAGCAAAGCTATGACCAAAGGATATATTCATTCTCTGGAAAGTTTCGGCTCCGTTGACGGTCCAGGTGTCCGCTATCTGATCTTTACGACCGGTTGTGCTATGCGCTGCCAGTTCTGTCATAACCCGGACACATGGAACATGAATTCAGGGACTCTCTACACAGCAGATGAACTGATTGATAAAGCCTGGAAATACCGCACTTACTGGGGAAGTAAGGGCGGTATTACCGTCAGTGGGGGCGAACCGCTTCTGCAGATCGATTTTCTGCTGGAGTTGTTCCAGAAAGCAAAAGAAAGAGGAATCAACACAACATTGGATACCTGTGGAAATCCATTCACAAGAGAAGAGCCATTCTTCAGTAAATTCCAGGAACTTATGAAGGTGACAGATCTTGTAATGCTGGATATCAAGCATATTGATGATGAGCAGCATAAGATCCTTACCGGTCAGACGAATAAGAATATTCTTGATATGGCAGAATATCTTTCAGAGACCGGAAAACCAGTCTGGATCCGTCATGTACTGGTCCCGGAAAGAAGTGATAAAGACGAATATCTGCACAGACTTCATGATTTTATTGAGACGTTAGATAATGTGGAGAAAGTAGAAGTCCTTCCGTATCATACACTTGGTGTATATAAATGGAAAGAACTGGGGATTCCGTATCAGTTGGAGGGCATTGATCCACCATCGCAAGAGCGGGTGGAAAATGCGAACCGGATTCTTGAAACAGCAAAATATCATGCATAAAAAATGTGGAACACATGGAAATAATGTGTTCCACATTTTTTTATAGCAATCAATCATCAAAGTGTACAAGAAATATTATAAAAAGCGTTTTTTAAGTAGGTAAAATGTAGCAATTTGTCAATTTAGCCAATTAAAGTCTTGAAACATGTATAAAAATACGATAATATTATTTTTATAGATTTTTACCGAAGGAAGGAAGAAGAACGATGAATCTTAAAATTGGTGTGATTAAGGGAGACGGAATTGGTCCGGAGATCGTAACGGAGGCAATGAAAGTTCTGGATAAAGTTGCAGGAGTATATGGACACACTTGTGATTATACACAGTTACTCATGGGGGGAGCATCCATTGATGTTCACGGAGTGCCTCTTACAGATGAGACAATCGCAGAGGCAAAAGCATGTGATGCAGTTCTGATGGGTTCCATCGGAGGAGATGCAAAGACATCTCCGTGGTATAAGTTAGAGCCGTCTAAAAGACCGGAAGCAGGACTTTTGAAGATCAGAAAAGCCTTGAATCTTTTTGCAAACTTAAGACCTGCAGTACTTTATGAGGAATTAAAAGGTGCATGTCCGTTGAAAGAAGAGATTACAGAAGGTGGGTTCGATATGATGATCATGAGAGAACTGACTGGTGGTCTTTACTTTGGAGAGAGAAAGACAGAAGAGATTGACGGAGTGATGACAGCAAAAGATTCTCTTACATATAATGAAGAGGAGATCCGAAGAATCGCAAAACGGGGATTTGATATTGCAATGAAGCGACGCAAAAAAGTAACTAGCGTAGATAAGGCAAATGTTCTGGATTCTTCAAGATTATGGAGAAAAGTGGTAGAAGAAGTTGCAAAAGATTATCCGGAGGTGGCAGTGGAAAATATGCTGGTAGACAACTGTGCAATGCAGCTTGTAAAAGATCCAAAACAGTTTGATGTCATTCTTACAGAGAATATGTTTGGAGATATTCTTTCCGATGAAGCAAGTATGGTGACCGGATCTATCGGAATGCTTGCAAGTGCCAGCTTAAATGAGACAAAATTCGGTTTATATGAGCCGAGCGGCGGATCGGCACCGGATATAGCAGGAAAAGGAATTGCCAATCCAATCGCAACTATCCTTTCTGCAGCAATGATGCTGCGTTTCAGCTTTGATCTTGATAAAGAAGCAGATGCGATCGAAGCAGCTGTTGCAAAGGTGTTAAAAGACGGATACCGTACGATTGATATTATGTCAGAAGGAAAGACACAGATTGGAACAGAAGAGATGGGCGATCTGATTTCAGAAAATATTCGTTAATTGTAGAATTATATATAGATAAGAAGTATTTGACAGAAAGAAAACAGGAGGATAAAAATGAGAAGTGATACAGTAACAAAAGGAAAACAGCAGGCACCTCACCGTTCATTGTTCAATGCACTTGGACTGACGGAAGAAGAGATGAACAGACCATTGGTCGGCATCGTATGTTCTTATAATGAAATCGTGCCGGGGCATATGAACCTGGATAAAATTGCGAATGCAGTAAAACAGGGAGTTGCCATGTCAGGTGGTACACCGATCATGTTTCCTGCAATTGCAGTTTGTGACGGAATAGCAATGGGACATATCGGAATGAAGTATTCTCTGGTAACCAGAGACCTGATCGCAGATTCTACAGAAGCAATGGCGATGGCACATCAGTTTGATGCGTTAGTTATGATCCCGAACTGTGATAAGAATGTACCGGGACTTCTGATGGCTGCAGCAAGAATTAATGTACCGACTGTATTTGTCAGTGGCGGACCGATGCTTGCAGGACATGTAAAAGGACAGAAGAGAAGTCTTTCCAGTATGTTTGAGGCGGTAGGAGCGAATGCGGCCGGAACAATGTCAGATGCAGACCTGTGTGAATTCGAGAATAAAGTATGTCCTACATGCGGATCATGTTCGGGTATGTACACAGCAAACAGCATGAACTGTCTGACAGAGGTACTTGGTATGGGACTTCGCGGAAACGGAACAATCCCGGCAGTATATTCAGAAAGAATCCGTCTTGCAAAACATGCAGGTATGAAAGTCATGGAACTTCTTGAGAAGAATATCCGCCCAAGAGATATTATGACAAAAGAAGCTATTCTGAATGCACTTACTGTTGATATGGCACTTGGATGCTCTACAAACAGTATGCTTCATCTTCCAGCAATCGCACATGAAGTGGGAATGGACTTTGAGATTGATTTCGCAAATGGAATCAGTGAAAAGACACCAAATCTCTGTCACCTTGCACCGGCAGGTCCTACTTATATGGAAGACCTGAATGAAGCAGGTGGTGTCTATGCAGTTATGGCAGAACTGAATAAGAAGGGACTCCTTCATACAGAATGTATGACAGTTACAGGAAAGACAGTAGGAGAGAATATTGAAGGAGTAGTGAACAAAGATCCAGAGGTTATCCGTCCGATTGACAATCCATATACACCAACAGGCGGGCTTGCAGTGTTAAAAGGTAATCTTGCACCGGATGGAAGTGTTGTAAAGCGTTCGGCAGTCGTAGATGAGATGCTGGTACACGAAGGACCTGCAAGAGTATTTGACTGTGAGGAAGATGCAATTGCAGCAATCAAAGGTGGTAAAATTGTAGCCGGTGATGTTGTTGTTATCCGTTACGAGGGACCAAAGGGAGGTCCGGGAATGCGCGAGATGTTAAATCCTACATCTGCAATCGCAGGTATGGGGCTTGGATCGAGTGTGGCGTTGATCACAGACGGACGTTTCAGTGGAGCATCAAGAGGAGCATCTATCGGGCATGTATCTCCGGAAGCTGCTGTCGGCGGACCAATCGCACTGGTAGAGGAGGGAGACCTGATCCAGATTGATATCCCGAATCTTTCTATTCATCTGGATGTATCGGATGAAGAACTGGCTAAGAGAAAGGAAAACTGGACTCCAAGAGAGCCAAAGGTTACAACCGGATATCTTGCAAGATATGCGGCAATGGTTACTTCCGGAAACAGAGGCGCAATCCTTGAAGTTCCAAAAGCAAAATAAAAATTATGACAGGGGAATGAATGGTATGCAGTTAACAGGATCACAAATTGTAATCGAATGTTTGAAAGAGCAGGGAGTGGATACCGTATTCGGTTATCCTGGCGGAGCGATTTTGAACGTATACGATGAATTATATAAGCATAAAGATGAGATTAAACATATTCTTACATCACACGAACAGGGTGCTGCTCATGCGGCGGACGGATATGCAAGAGCAACAGGAAAAGTCGGTGTATGTCTTGCAACCAGCGGACCAGGTGCAACGAACCTTGTAACTGGGATTGCAACCGCATACATGGATTCCATTCCGGTGGTTGCAATTACCTGCAATGTAGGAGTAGCACTTCTGGGAAAAGACAGTTTCCAGGAGATCGATATAGCAGGTGTTACGATGCCGATCACAAAGCATAATTATATTGTAAAGGATGTCAATAACCTGGCGGATACAATCCGCAAGGCATTTGTGATCGCTAAAGAAGGAAGGCCAGGTCCGGTTCTGATCGATATTCCAAAGGATGTAACAGCTAATAAAGCAGAATTTATATCACGGGAACCAGAGATTGTAAAACCGTCCGAAGATATCTGCGAAGAAGATCTGGAAAGTGCAGTTCGCATGATCAGGGAGTCGGAAAGACCATATATATTTGTTGGCGGCGGGGCAATATTATCAGGAGCCAGCAAGGAATTATATGAATTTGTAAAGAAGGTAGACGCACCGGTTACCGATTCCCTGATGGGAAAAGGTGCATTCCCGGGAACGGATCCGCTGTATACCGGAATGCTTGGAATGCATGGCACAAAAACATCCAATTACGGAGTCAGTGAATGTGATCTTCTGATTGTAACAGGAGCAAGATTTAGTGACCGTGTGACAGGAAATGCTAAGAAATTTGCCAAGGATGCAAAAATCCTGCAGTTTGACGTAGATGCAGCGGAGATGAATAAAAATATCCTGATTACAGAAGGGGTAGTCGGTGATCTGAAAGTCGTTCTTCAGAAGATGAATGAACGCCTGGAACAGCAGAATCATAAGGAATGGATAGAGAAGATCATTTCTTATAAAGAGAAGTATCCAATGACATATCATCCGGATGTACTCAGTGGTCCGTTCATAGTGGAAGAAATTTACCGTCAGACAAATGGCGAAGCAATCATTTCTACGGAAGTCGGACAGCATCAGATGTGGGCGGCGCAATATTATAAATATACAGAACCAAGAACACTTCTTACATCAGGAGGGCTTGGAACGATGGGATATGGTCTTGGTGCTTCACTTGGAGCGAAGGTCGGAAGACCGGAAAAGACGGTAGTCAATATTGCAGGAGACGGATGTTTCCGTATGAATATGAATGAGATTGCTACCGCAACACGCCATAATATCCCGGTAATTCAGGTAGTAATCAATAACCATGTACTTGGTATGGTGCGTCAGTGGCAGAATCTGTTTTACGAACAGCGCTACTCGGCTACTGTACTCAATGATGCTGTAGATTTTGTAAAACTTGCAGAAGCTATGGGAGCAGAAGGAGTACGTGCATCGACCAGGGAAGAATTCAAAGAAGCATTTGCAAAGGCATTAAAGAGCGGTCACCCGGTAGTGATTGATTGTCAGATTGACAGTGATGACAAAGTATGGCCGATGGTTGCTCCTGGTGCTCCAATCAGTGAAGCTTTTGATGAGAAAGACCTGAAAACAAAAAATGCAGAATAAAAGAAGCAAAAAGTAAAGAAAAGTGGAGGAACAACAATGAGCAGAGTGTACAATTTTTCAGCAGGTCCGGCCGTATTGCCGGAAGAAGTATTAAAAGAAGCAGCAGCAGAGATGTTAGATTATAAAGGCTGTGGAATGTCGGTTATGGAAATGAGTCACCGTTCATCGGTGTTCCAGGAGATTATTGAGACAGCAGAAGCTGATATCCGTGATCTGATGCAGATTCCGGATAATTATAAGGTATTATTCCTGCAGGGCGGCGCATCTCAGCAATTTGCCATGATTCCTATGAATCTGATGAAAAATAAAGTGGCTGACTATATCGTAACCGGACAATGGGCGAAAAAGGCAGCCAAAGAAGCAGAAAAATACGGAGAGGTTCATGTAGTCGCATCTTCCGAAGATAAGACATTTTCTTATATTCCGGACTGCTCTGATCTTGAAATCTCTGAAGATGCAGATTATGTATACATCTGCGAGAATAATACGATTTATGGTACAAAGTTCAAAGAACTTCCGGATACAAAAGGGAAGACACTGGTGGCAGATGTGTCATCCTGCTTTCTGTCTGAACCGGTAGATGTGTCAAAATATGGCGTGATCTACGGAGGAGTTCAGAAAAATATAGGACCTGCGGGTGTGGTGATCGCAATTATACGTGAAGACCTGATTACAGATGATGTATTAGATGGTACACCGACCATGCTGAAATATAAGACACATGCAGATGCCGGATCTTTATACAATACACCGCCGGCATATGGAATCTATATCTGCGGGAAAGTATTCAAATGGCTGAAAAAGCAGGGTGGTCTGGAAGCAATCAAAGAGCGTAATGAAAAGAAGGCAAAGATTCTCTATGATTACCTGGATGAAAGTAAATTATTCAAAGGTACAGTTGTTCCAAAAGACCGTTCACTTATGAATGTTCCATTTATAACAGGTAATAAAGAGCTGGATGCAAAATTTGTAAAAGAAGCGAAAGAAGCCGGATTTGAAAATCTGAAAGGACACAGAAGTGTCGGAGGTATGCGTGCAAGTATCTACAATGCGATGCCGGTTGAAGGAGTGGAAAAACTCGTGGAATTTATGAAAGCATTTGAAAAGGAGAATCTGTAATCATGTATAAGTATCATAATCTGAATCCAATTTCAAAGGTAGGACTGGATGAATTTACAAAAGACTATGCACCTGTAAGCACACCGGAGACGGCTGATGCGATCCTGGTAAGAAGTGCGGCAATGCACGAAATGGAATTTGCAACAGATCTGAAAGCAATCGCAAGAGCCGGTGCAGGTGTGAATAATATCCCGCTTGAGAAATGTGCGGAACAGGGAATTGTTGTATTTAATACACCGGGAGCTAATGCAAATGGAGTAAAAGAACTGGTGATTGCCGGTATGCTGCTGGCATCCAGAGATATCATTGGAGGCATCAACTGGGTGCAGGAGAATGAAGAGGATGGAAACATAGCCAAAGAAGCAGAAAAGGCGAAAAAAGCATTTGCGGGACAGGAATTGCAGGGAAAGAAACTTGGAGTTATCGGTCTTGGAGCAATCGGTGTGCTTGTGGCAAATGCTGCAACACATCTTGGCATGGATGTATACGGATACGATCCATATGTGTCGGTGGATTCTGCATGGAGACTTTCCAGAAGTATTCATCATACAACAAATGTAGATGAAATCTATGAAAACTGTGATTACATTACCGTTCACGTGCCGGCACTTGACAGCACAAAGGGAATGATCGGAAAAGATGCCCTGAGCCTTATGAAGGAAGGTGTGATCGTTCTGAACTTTGCAAGAGATGTGCTGGTGGATTCCGAAGCAATGGTAGATGCACTTGTTGCCGGTAAAGTAAAGCATTATGTTACAGATTTCCCGACACCTGAGATTGCAGGTGTAAAGGGAGCGATTGTAATTCCTCATCTCGGAGCATCTACGGAAGAATCTGAAGATAACTGTGCAAAGATGGCAGTGAAAGAAGTGATGGATTATCTGGAAAACGGTAATATCAGACATTCGGTGAACTATCCGGATTGTGATATGGGACTGAGAGGAGATAAGACACGTATTCTTGTATTACATCACAATGTACCGAATATGATCGGTCAGATTTCCGCTGTCCTTGCAAAAGATAATATGAATATTGCAGACCTTACGAATAAGAGCAAGGGGAAATATGCGTATACAATGATCGATGTAGATTCCGAAGTGCAGGAAGGTGTTGTGGAAGAACTGAAACAGATCGGTGAAGTGTTACGTGTACGTGTTATATGTTAAACAAAACTTAATAATAGGGCATTTTTAGAATGTCCCCGAAAATAGGAAAAAATGCCCGCAACCCCTTGAATTTACTGAGGTTTCGGGCATTTTTATTGATATAAATTGAAACTGATTATAACCTATAAAAACGTACCGTTAGTGACACGTTAGTGACAAATTATTTGATGTTTGGGTCTTTTGGCCGAGCCGGTATTTTTTCAAGTTCTATTCGTAAGCTTTCAATGCTTCTGTGCATATAAACCTTGTTTGTCACGTCAGTAAACTTATGGCCAAGCATGATTTTCTTCTCTCTCTCTGTTACTTTAAAATCATCACAGAGCATATTAAAGGTATGCCTGCAGTCATGTGGCGTATGTTTTTCAATCCCTAATTTGTCCAAAGTATCATACATATCTTTGCGGAAATATACGGGATCTTCAGGAAGTATGCATCCATATTTTTTGACCATATGATTAACCATTGATATTATTGCTGAATGGATAGGGACGTATCTTTCACGACCCGCTTCGGTTTTCATTCCACCAAAAAACCATTTCCCTTTTATATCTATGTCTAAGTCCAAAAATTCTGAAATCCTAAAACCGGAATAACAATTTATCAAAAGTACTTTTACAATATCATCACTTACATTATCCCATAATATTTTTAAATCATCATAAGTGAACGGAACACCATGTTCATCATCATCTGGTGTTGCTATTGCGACATAATCAGAGTATTTTTTGTCGCACAGATTATTGGCATCTGCATATTTGTACATTTGATTGAACAATGTCTGTACATGCTCAAGTGATGCGTGCTTTAATCCATTTTCGCTACAGGTATTTAACGTGTCCTGTAATTCGATCGCTGTGATAGAACGGAATGATTTATCATGCAGACTTGAACAATTTTGAAAAGCTGCTTTATATATTTGCTCGGAAGATGAACGTTTTTGCCTTCCAGGATTATATTCTTTTTTGAATTTCCAAAGATAAAATTCTTTAAATATATCCTCAAAAGTTTTCTGGTCCGCAACTTCTCGTTGAGTTTGAGTATATTTACTCAGTATATTCGCTATCTGTCCATTCAAATCTGCATTTCCGGATTCGGTCAATTCCTTTTCTCTGCCAGGATAATATTCCCCGTGTTTGTACCAGGTCAGTACAGTAAATCCTTTGTACCAATCATCAACGTAGCAGAGTGCTTTTACAGGTACAGGATTGCCGTTTTCATCAAATTCTTTTGTTGGAGGGTAAACTCCATAAGGGTTTGTTCTATTTTTACCGGAAAGCCGTTTTATTGAACCGTAGCCGTTTGGCAATTTTGGGTATTTCTTTCTTCGTGCCATAGTAATACTCCTTAAAATTAAGTATAAAAATAACAGCCAGCAAAGAACAAATGTTTTGCTTGCATGACTGCCTAAGGAATGATATACTGTCAATGGAACATATTCTTGACATTATCATTGTCCTAGGTAGTGTCACAATCCCGGTGCCGTGATACACACCGGGATTTTTGTTTTATTGAATTATTATTTTTGTTTTTGCATCTCCAATCATATTTTCATGATATTCAAGTTCGATGGATGATGCATTTTCTGGAACCGTATAATATGTTGAAAATGTTACATTTCTTCCAGGCGATAAATTTGTATTCATAAAGTCTGAATCATCAGAGAGATATACTTGATCGCAAGTTGAATCATCTGCATAGCAATCAAAATCATAAATACTTACATATTTGTCACCAGAAGTTTTTGTATTTTCAAAAGTGAAATTAACCATGATGTATTTCATTCCATCTGCCGGAGCACTATCATATTGCCCCCAATCAGTGAAATTTGTATTTGCATCATTGATAGTTATTTTTAATCCCTTTATTTCAAACGTTGAACCAACTTTAATATCATCCTTTTTGGATGCTTCTTCGGTCTTCTTGCCTGCTTTCTGCGATGCCGTGGCTTGGTTTGATGTATCTTTGTTTGAAGCGTCAGGATCTGGAACAATTAATACAACTAAGATAAATAAAAAGAATAATCCGAATGCGGAAAGAATAGCGGTTAAGCAACCATGCTTTTTCTTCTTTTTTATTTGAATCGGCTGATTCTGCGTATATGCAAAGTTTTCTTTATGTTCAATTGGTTTTCCATCCGGTGCAAATGAATATCCATGAAATTCACGTTCTTTCTTTTGCGGAAGTTCAGCACCGCAATTACCGCAGAATTTCTGACCGTCTGGGTTCGGTGTGTTGCATTTTGGACAATTCATAATTATCCCTCCTCATTTCTTTGGTTTATATAATCGTTTGTACGGTTATATTTGAATTGAAAATATATTTCCTACAAATAATAACAGCATGAAAATACTTCTTGCTAAAATAATGTTTGAACATGAATTATCTGTTCGTCAGGTGTCCGTACTTACTGGTGTTCCTCCGTCTACTATTGAGAAAACAATGAGAGAGGATAGCAACCCGACTATACGAACATTGTACAAAATATCAAAAGGCTTAAAAATTCCAATCACTGATTTGTTCTCTGTTGGTGATTAAAAAAGTGTATACTATAGTGTACGATTGCTCCGTTCCGCTTCATTTCAGTAAAGTGTTGGTATATAATGTAAATATACACAAACAAGAACGTTTGTTCTAAATACTATTGATTTTGTTCTTGAGTAGTAGTATTATTTACTCAAGGGATTTCGAACATGTGTTCTTGCTGGAACGGAGGTCTACATAATGAGTAACAAACAGATTGTAAAAATGATTACTGATGAATTAGAGAAAGTCACAGATAATAAGTTTCTGGTTACCGTGTATCTCTTCATTCAAAAGTTCAATTCAAAGGCTGGTAGTTAATGTCAGCCTTATTTTTCTGCACACCTTTTCGCCATGTTCTCTATCATATCTCTATCAGCTTGATTCAGCTTCTTATAGTATTCCATTAATCTTTTAAACTGTGCGTCTGATGCTAATCCAGAATCATAGGCTTCAAGAAGAGTATCAGCAGTGTTGCTTTCTTCTTCCCATCCCATTAAATAAGCCGGACTGGTTCCAAGAGCATCAGCAATTTTTGCAATTTTATCTCTTCGCATATTTGCAATTATTCCCGTTTCCCATTTTCTCACAGTACTTTTACCAACACCGACCTTATCGCCTAATTCTTCAAGTGTCATACCTTTTTCTTCTCTTAAAACCTTGATTTTTTGACCAACATCCATTATAAATTCACTCTCCTTTCGAATTAATGCCAGTATATCACGAAAGTGTCTTTTTAGCAACATGAAACTCGTATAGTGACGAAAAAGTGTCTTAAAGTACCAAAAAGCTATTGACACCTTATCGCAAGCATGATATTGTATAAGTGTCCTAAACGACACGGAAAGGAGGACTAGTAATGGACAGATATAAGTTGGAATACGAGATGAAAAATCGTGGCGTTACTGTAGAAAAGATGTGTGCGGACATTGGAATGAGCCGATCTGCGTTCTATAGAAAGTGTCGTGGAATATCAGAGTTCACTATTACGGAAATTCAGAGAATTGTAGATTATCTTGATTTGGACAGCCCAATGGGCATTTTTTTTACAGAAAGAGTGTCCTAAAAGACACATGACGAAAGAAGGTGAAAAAATGAATGAATTACAAATTTTTAATTCAGAAGAGTTCGGTGATATCCGAACAGTAACTATTGATAATGAACCGTTTTTCTGCATGGCGGATATTTGCAAAGCATTGGAAATATCAAATGTAAGCCAAGTGAAAACAAGACTGAATGTGGATGTCAGCAATGCATTGGAGAGCATAGACTGGCAGAAAATATATCATTATGCTGATAATTTTGGAAAAGACCTGGCGACATTCCTCAATGGATTGATTACGCCACGTCTTTTTTATGATTTAGGCGCAACAATAGCCGGAGCAATTAATACGGCATTTCACGCTGCTAACTCGTTTGCTATAAATTTCGATTGGTCTAACCTAGGCACTTCTTTAGCGAAAAGTATTAAAGGATTTTTTGAAAACTGGGATGCCGGGCTTACCGGGGCAACTTTCGGGAATTTCTTTTCGGGAATTTTTGATTCAATGTCAAGTTTTCTTAATACACTTAGTGGAGACGATGCGTTCAAAACAATTGGCCAGAAGCTGGTTGATCTGTTATGTGGCGTAGATTTGGGAAAATGTGCTTGGAGTCTTGCCGGATTCTTTTCAGCTTTTTATAATGCGTTAATTGATTTTCCGGCTGATTTTGTTGAAGGAATTGGTGAATCGCTCATTGAGCATATCACTGGCTCAAAATTTGATGAAGAAGCTCGTAAGAAGTTTGAAGAGAAGCTGGCACCAATTAAAAAAGCATATAAATTTATTCTCGAAGGAATAAATCCATTCACGCGAATTAAGAGAGATATTGAATTTGCAGTAAATGCATTCGCAGAATTGCAGAAATTTCTTGATAAATTTAAAAAAGATATTCAAAAGAAACTTGAAGATCTTTTTAAACCTAGTTCGTTTGTAGAAATCGGTAAAAATATTTTAAAAGGCATTGCGCGAGGGTTCGCTGAAAGATTCGATCTATTCCCTGCACTTGATTTCTTTAATTGGGTGTATGACAGGATATGTGAATTATTCGGAATTCATAGTCCAGCCAAAAATATGGAGCCGCTTGGTGAAAATATTTTTCTTGGAATTGTTAATGGATTTAAAAATAAATTTGATTCTTTCACAGATGCTATTTCGCAGTGGTATGAAAAAAATGTTAAGCCTTGGTTTTCAACAGATAAATGGTCTGGGCTTTCCAAAAATGTAAAATCAAGCTTTTCTGATATTGATGATTGGTTTGGAAAGAAATTTCAAAAGGCGAGAAATTTAGTCAATGAAAAATTTCAGAATGTTGGAACCTGGTTTTTTGCAAGAAAAACAGATGTGCAAAAAGCACATCAAGATGTAGATTCATGGTTCAACACGAAATACCAAAATGCACGAACCTATGTGAATGGTGCATTTAGCAATATCGGTACTTGGTTTAGTGTACGGAAAAATGAAATTCAATCCGCACATCAAGATATGGATTCATGGTTCAACACGAAATACCAAAATGCACGAACCTATGTGAATGGTGCATTTAGCAATATCGGTACTTGGTTTGTTAGCAGACGAACCGATGTTCAAAATGCGCAAAACAGCATTAGCTCTTGGTTTAGTACAAAATACCAGAGTGCACGATCATCTGTAAATAGTGCGTTCAACAATGTCGGAAGTTGGTTTGGGAATAGAAGAAATGATATCCAGTCCAATATGAGTTCGATAGCTTCATGGTTTAGAAGCACATTCCAAAAAGCTTACAATGCAATTACCGGAATTTTCAACAATATTGGTTCATATTTTTGGCGTATTGGTGAGAATATTAAATCACCTATTAGAAACGCTTTAAATGGTGTTATCAGCGGTGTCAACTGGGTACTTGGAAAGCTTGGATCAAAAACAAGATTTTCAGCCGTGAGATTTGCAACTGGTACTGGTGCGAACGGAGTGCCTCAAGACACTCTTGGAGTGGTTAATGACCAAGCCGGTGGCACATATCGAGAGATGGTACAGTTCCCGAATGGTAAAACGATTATCCCAAAAGGGCGTAATGTAATGTTACCGATGCCAAAAGGAACGAAAGTTCTTCCAGCGAACAAGACAGCTGCACTGATGCAAGCTCAAAATATTCCACATTTCAAAAAGGGAATTGGAGATTTATTTGGTGGCGCATGGGCGAAGTTTAAAAACTTTACAGGTGACGTTCTTGATTATGCAGAACATCCAAAAAAACTCATGCAGATAGCTATTGATAAGTTCACTGATTTAAGAGGTGCTGTTGAACCTGGATTGTCTATGGCAAAAGGAGCGGTAAATACCGTATTTGATTCTGCTGTCAATAAAATAAAAGGCCTCTTAAAGGATTCTGGCGGGAACGTAAAGTATAAGCCATCTGCCGGTGTAGAACAATGGAGAAGCCTTGCGAAGCGTGCACTGCAAATGACTAATCAGTATTCCGAAGCCAACTTGAACAGATTGCTGATGCAGATGAAGTCAGAATCCGGCGGAAATCCAAAAGCGATAAACAATTGGGACAGCAATGCGAAAAAAGGAATTCCATCCAAAGGACTTATGCAGGTGATTGATCCTACATTCCGCGCTTATGCATTAGCACCTCACAACAAAAATATCTATGATCCTCTGTCTAATATGTTGGCAGCTATTCGATATACCGTATCAAGATACGGAAGTCTTGCCAAAGGATGGAAAGGTCATGGATACGAACTTGGAGGATTTCCTAAGAACGGGGAGGTATATGTAGCGAATGAAAACGGATTTGGCTCTGAGATGATTGGAAAGATGGGTAACCGGAATGTGGTTGCAAACAATCAGCAGATTACAGATGGAATCAAAGAAGCTGTCATTGATGCGATGATGGAAGTCTATATTGCAACTCAAAATAACGGAGCAGACAGTAATGGTACAATTCCATACATCATTAACGCAGTTCTCAAGACGGAAGATAATGAAGTCTTGGCCAGAGCTGTTGAAAAAGGACAGGCAAGCAGAAGCAGTCGGTTTAACCCGAGTCCTGCTTATTAGGAGAGGATAAAATGCCAAACAATCATAATATGCTTAGAGTAGACGGGGTCTGGATAAAGTCCCCGTCTACTTTTACGTGGGGAAAACAGGATATATCTGCTTCCGATGCCGGGCGTACAGATGATACCGTTATGCACAAAAACAAGGTCGGCGAAAAAAGAACTCTTGACCTTGCTTGGAACGGTACAACGCCAGCAGAAACAAGTACGATTTTAAAAGCATTTGCTCCCGAATATGTCAATGTAACATATTGGGATGCAGAAGATGGAAAATGGGAAACAAGGGTTTTCTATACAGGCGATAAAAAAGCACCAGTAAAAATATGGACAGTAAATCAGAAAAGATACGAGAGTGTCTCTTTCAATTTAATTGAGAGGTAATTTCTATGAGAAACATTACATCGGCGTTTAAGGAACAATTGAATAACAGATGGCTACGTTATCGAAATTAAAGACAATAAATTGATCGTAGAGGGAACTGGAGAAGCAATCGCTACCATGATTGGAAAACGAATTGTTGGAATGAAGTTTAGACCATTCTCTACATCGATGATGAATAATCCGGCCATTGAAGCCGGAGATATCTGTGTAATTTCCGACAGGAAAGGGAATACATACCGAAGCCTTATCACATCTTCCACGTTTCAAGTTGGGAACAAACAGAATGTGGAATGTGGTGCTAAGAGCGCTGCAAGGAATAGTTCGAAGCAATATAGTCTATCCTCTCAAACTATTGCGGAATACAGAAAATTATTACAAAGAGAGCGAAGCAGAAGAGAAGAAGCTGTTAAAAATCTTGCAGATAGAATCAGTAATTCTGCCGGATTATACACTACAGTAGAACAGAATCCCAGCGGTGGCTATACATACTATCTCCATAACAAAACTGCTCTTAAAGAATCTGATATTGTTTGGAAGATGACAGCAGAAGCATGGGGAGTATCCACGGATGGCGGTAATACTTGGAATGGTGGAATGACTGTTGATGGAGATACCGTTGTTCGGATTCTTGATGCTGTTGGAGTTAGGGCAAATTGGATTCAGACTGGTGAATTCAAAGTTGAAGATGAAGATGGGAACGAAGTCTTCTATGTGAACTGTGATACAGGGGTTGTGCGAATTAAAGCACAATCCTTTTCTTTGACGGGAACAACGATTGAAGAGATTGCAAACAGGCAAATTAATAACTTTGTAGATAGTGTATACAATGCAGATATATCAGAGATAAACGGAAAGATTGATTCGAAAAACGCAAATTATTACCAGAATACAGATCCGGCCTTGGCTTGGACTGGTACATCAGAAGAAGCTTGGAGAGATGTGGATGGTAATGCAATTTTAGATGCAGAAGGCAACGAAATACTTATTACATGTGAGAATGAAAAAGGTTTGCATGAAGGCGATAAATGGAAAAACACTTCAAATAATGAAGAGTATATATATAAAAGCGGAAACTGGATAAAAATATGCTTACCGAACTCTATCATGAAGCAATTAGATGGAAAGATTGATTCATATTTCTATGATTATGAACCTGCAACATCCAATTATCCCGCAAGCGAATGGAAAACAGATGAAGAAAAAGAATCCCATAACGGAGATCTATTCTTTTGGAAACAAAAGGGAGGAGGCTTATGCTACAGATACGTTCAAATAAACGGGGAATGGACATGGTATAACGTTAAAGACCCTAGTGTTCAGAAAGCATTAGAAGATGCCAGCAAAGCACAGGACACGGCAGACAGCAAGCGTAGAGTGTTCGTCACCACGCCGGCACCTCCTTATGATGTCGGTGACCTTTGGACACAGGGAAAAAGTGGAGATTTGATGCGTTGTCAGACTGCACGTGCAAGCGGGAATTACAATTCTTCCGATTGGATTAAAGCGTCTAAATACACGGATGATACGGCTGTTGATAATTTGAATAAGCTATTAACGCAAGAAGAAATTTTCAACAGGTTGACTAACAATGGTGAAATTCAAGGAATTTATTCACAAGATGGACAACTCTATATTAACTTTTCTTATGGAAAAGGCGGAACGCTGAAACTCGGCGGGGTAAACAATGAAAATGGCACACTTATCGTTTTGGACGCGAAAGGAAATGAAGTTGGCAAATGGAGTGGAAGCGGACTCAATCTGAAACAAGGGACAATATCGGGAACAGCTATATTCTTAGATGGTAATTGGAATGATTATATAATTGGTCGTACTGGCGAGCTCGGTAGTGATGAAAAACATGAAGTTATGAAAATCTCAAACACTGGACTACACATAGACACAACAGAAGTTAATTTTTTGCCTGGGGATATGATTTTTGACATTGATGCCAGTATGTTCAGCGGTGTATATATCAGGCCTAAAAAAAGCGGGGCTGGAATTAATTCCATGTTATGTAGTTGGGGACTTGCAGCCATCAAAAATAATGATTTGAGTAAAATTTCCAATCCTATTTTTGGTGGACTCATGTCCAATAATTCTGCAACTTATGGATCTGATGGCATCGATATTACTGGCGATAATTGGATAAGTAATTACACCAGAATAGATGCAACTTCTATAGAAACTACAGGGACAAAAAACCGTATTGTAGACACAGAAAATTATGCGCAACGTCTGCAATATTGCTACGAGATGCCATCTCCGCTATTTGGCGATATCGGAGAAGCGTGTACAGATGATTCCGGCAGTTGCTATGTAATGCTAGATGATGTGTTCCGCGAAACAATAGCAGATGATTCTACATATCATGTATTTATCACAAAAGAGGGTCAAGGGGACTTATGGGTAGCAGAAAAAACGTCATCCTATTTTATTGTACAAGGTACAAAAAATCTTGGTTTTGCTTGGGAAGTAAAAGCGAAACAAAAAGGTTATGAGATGGAAAGACTTGAAATATGTGATCCAACAGCCATAAAAGAAGAAGCCATTGATTATGAAGAAGAGGGATTTAAAGTTTATACAGATTATGTGGAACAGATAGAAGTCACCAATAACATAGGAGAGGAGAAATGATTATGAAATTGCTTACAAGCTTTACAAAACTGATAACTGGCGAGGGCGTACGTATATCGTATACGTATTCTGAGGTTGATGGAGATGGAAAATTAACGAGTCAAAATAATCGTGGAAATTTTATTGCAATTGATAAGGAATTAAAAAAACACATTGATGCAATAGATGGATTCATCGAAGAAAATTATCTGACAGAAGCGGAGGAAAAATAATATGGCAAAAATTACAGCTGTAGATGAAAATGTGAAAGTTGAGGATGCGACAGTCGAAGAGACTGTTACTCCTGTCGAAGATGTGGTGGTAGAGCCGGAAGAAACAATTGATTCTGATTTCAGTGTGGATAATACGGAAGAGAGTTATGACGAAGACGTGATGCCCCTCCCGTCCGGCGAGGAAGATGCGACACCAGTATATAACGGAGATGTCGCACAACAGAGTAGCGAAACAATTGGAAAAAAATGGAACGAATATACAACGGGTACAGATCTGGACGATACAGACGAACTTATGATACTGGATACGTCTGCGAAAGCCAACAAAAGGACATTACTTTCGAAGCTGGCAGATTATGTATTAGGTAAACTTGCAGACAAAGTGTTTGAAAAACTGGAGACACAAAACAAGACAATTCTCGGTGCGATTAATGAGTTAAATAGCAAGCCGTTAAAATATTTGAGACAACCAGAGAATATACCAGATGGCATGAATATTGATTTATTCTCTGCTTCGTGTGGAAAATCCGGGGAAAATATAACAATTGCTTTTAATGTAAGGGGATCGATTGAGATAACGAAGACTTTTCTGACATTAATTACTCTACCGAAAGAATATGTTCCATCAAGAAATTTATACGAAAGCTATATAACACAGGAAGGGTATACTATGTTGCTTCAAATTTTGAGTACGGGAGAAGTACAGGTGTACAGCAACAGCGCAATAAAAAGTGCATTCTTTTTGAGAAAGATTATTTCATATTAAATAGCAAGGCTCCGAGAGGGATTATAACCGGTACAACTACACTAGAAGAATATTGTTCGAAAAATAAAAAACTACCTGGAGAATACCGGATCAACGGGGCAATCATACCTGAAATATCAACTACAGAAAAATTTTGGGGAGTGCTAATTTTATTGGCAGTGTATGATACGCAAATCGTAATAGTCGCTGGCGGTAAACTGTATATTAGAGATTACACTGGAAGTCCTAATGTTTGGTCGGGATGGAAGAAGTATACATATGCCAATTCATCTTAGTCTTCCCATTTAATGTGTGGAGAAAGGAAAATAATATATGAAAATTAGAGCAAGACCGTGAAAGTGGTCTTATTTTTATACTTATTTATAAAGAAAGAGAGACGAAGCAGTGAGCAAATTATTAATGGAAACATATACTATAGTGCTACCGGTTATTCTTGGATATATCGTGTGGATTTTGAAAAGCCAAAAGGTACACAGAGATGCTAATAGCAAGGGGACTATGGTGCTTTTGAAAGTTAAGTTGTTTGAATATCACGACAAATACATGGAACTTGGTTTTATTCCACCTTATGCTTATGAGAATTTCTGCGATATGTACGAATCGTATCATGAATTAGGCGGGAACGGAACTGGAACAAAGATGTATGAGGAAATCAAGCAACTGCATTTGAGAAATAATAAAGGAGAATAAATATTATGGAACAGATTATGAATTATGTAAAACCGGAGCTTGTGGTTGTAGCAATTGTATTGTATTTCATCGGAATGTGGCTGAAAAAGGCAGAGACGGTGACAGATAAATATATTCCTATCATCCTTGGATCGGTTGGAATTGCGATTTGTGGAATCTATGTAGTCGCAACCTGTAGCCTTTCCGGTGTGCAGAATATAGCAATGGCAGTATTTACAGCAATCGTACAGGGCGTGCTTGTAGCCGGATTAAGTACATATGTGAATCAGGTTTTTAAACAATTAAGCAAGAAAGAGTAGTAGAGGGTGAGAAATCATCCTCTTTTTAATAGATGAAAGGAGAACTCATTATGGGATGGACAGAATATGAAAAGAAATTAAAGGAATGGTACGGATATAGCGAAGCAAGGAACCAGGATGATATTATCATCGACATTTATAACAAGCAGCGTCCTGCTGGATCCTACAAAATGACACACACAGACCCTTGGTGCCACGCAGCAGTGTCAGCAGCAGCTTATGCATCAGGAAATGCCGGTAAAGTACCGAATACCTGTTACTGTCCGACCGGTATTAATATATGGAAAAAGTGGGGCAAATGGGTAGGACGTTACACCAATGCGTACAATCCGCAGCCGGGATACATCATCTATTATGACTGGAATACGGATCTGATATCCGACCATGTTGGAACGATCATTGCACGTAATGGTGATACTCTGACAGTTAGAGAGGGAAATCGAAATGATATGCTCTGCGACCGTCAGATTAATGTAAGTTCGCCATTGATAATCGGTTACGGTATTCCAGACTGGGGCGGAGCAACAAAAGCACCTGTAGCGACAGTTCCGACACATGAGGAAACTAAACGTACATGGTTACAGATTGGAGATGTCGGAGCAGAAGTCAAGGATGTACAGAACAAGCTTATTGCTATAGGTTATTCATTACCTTCCGGTGCAGACGGAAAATACGGAAACGAAACCTATACGGCTGTTAAGAAGTTCCAGCATGATGTAAACATCAAAGAGGATGGTCTGGCCGGTGAAGTAACCCGTGCAAAATTGAACAATGCTTACAACACACGATCAGCTGCGAAAGCAAATAATTCATGGGTTGCTAGATTGCAGGCTGCCTGCAATGCACAGGGATTCTCAAATCAGAGAGTTGATGGAATTGCCGGACCGAATACATTAGCTGGCTGCCCGACATTAGGAACTGCTTCAAAAGGTTCTATCACAAAGCTTGCACAGGAACGTCTCAATGCACTTGGTTACAATTGCGGATCCGCAGACAGCAAAAATGGGCCGAAAACTCAAAAAGGAATTAAAGCATTCCAGAAAGCGAAAGGTCTTCCAGCGAACGGAATCGTCGATAAAAAGACATGGAAAGCATTACTCGGACTGTAAGATTTAACAATAAAATACTTTAGTCTATTATATAATTCTTGTAAAATCTAATTACAAAGATGTGATCGTATGGAAGAATTCGCAAAGAAGATAGTAAAATTTAAAATGAGTAGAAACATGTCTCAAAAAGATCTTGCAGATCTGCTTTTCGTTGACCGAACTACGGTTGCCGGATGAGAGACAAAAGATCGTATGTCAGATGTGTTTCTACTTATTAAAATAGCAGATGTTTTCGATACGACATTGGATGAATTGGTTGGGAGAAGATAAACGGATTGATTGGTTTTGAGTTATATTAAAATCAATTAATTTGAACGGTTAGTGACACGTTAGTGACATTGAATTGTAAAAATCCTTAAAAATGCGTCTTTTTATTCTTCAATATGTTAAACAAAACTTAATAAATTTGTAAGAATCCCTTAATTGCGAAATATGTCGAATTAGAGTATCCTATTAATGAAAGAGATGCAGGGAAGAGATCTTCATCTCCGGTAAACAGAACTTATGAAATCTGGGGGATACAGGGAATGGACAATACAGGGATTCGATCAAGACGTAAGAAATATAGAAGAAGAGTAAGAAACATTCGTGTGGGTCTTACTCTTTTTGTCATATGCCTGATCGCGGTGGCAATACCGGTCATACGTGAAATGCTAAGAAAACCGGCACAGATTACGATACAGGTCGCTGATATTGAGGTTACGCAGGGAACAGCACTTCCGTCGTATACGGCAGATGTAAAGATACAGGACAAAGATAAGAACAAGCTTACAAAGACATATACGGCTGAGGATTTTGCAAAAGATCTGCAAAAAGGAAAAGATATTACTATTTCCAGTAAGGCGGATTCAAATATAGAGGGAACTTATGTAATTACGGCAAAACTGTCGGAGAAGATTAAAAAGGAACTGAATGGAGCATGGAAGAAAAAGGCTCAGGTAACAATCAGGAACGGAACCTGTACCGTGAAGAATCCAACCGGTGTATGGGATGGTAATAAATTTAAAAAATACGATGGAACTTATGTAACATCAGATTTCGTGGTGTCGAAGGGAGATACATATTATTTTGATGCAGATGGAAATAAAGTGACTGGCTGGCAGACCATTGAGAATGCGTTATATTGTTTTGATAAAAAAGGAATCATGCAGAAGTCCGGATGGATTACAACGGATGACGGAAGAGCATATCTGAGTGATGACGGAAAGGCACTGAGCGGCTGGCAGACCATTGACGGAAAAGAGTATTATTTTGATTCAAAAGGAATTGCGGCGACAGGAGAGCTAAAGCTCGGACTTGAGAAATGTAAATTCAGCGAGTCGGGAGAATTGCTCTCGAAAGAAAAAACAGAGATAGATCCGGGAAAACCGATGGTGGCACTTACATTTGATGATGGACCCGGACCAAGAACATCAGAGATTCTGGATCAGTTGAAAAAATATAATGCACATGCTACATTTTTTATGCTCGGAAAAAATGTAAAATCCTATCCGGATGCCGTAAAGCAGATGTTGAAAGATGGAAATGAGCTTGGAAACCATTCTTATGATCACCAGCAACTGACAAAGATTGATGCAGAAGCAATTGCCAAAGAAGTCAATGATACGAATGAAAATATCAAGAATATCTGTGGAAGCCCGGCTACTGTATTAAGGCCGCCGTATGGTGCGATTAATGATACAGTGAAATCAAGCGTAGGTATGCCGATGATTCTCTGGAATGTGGATACACTGGACTGGAAGACGAGAAATACACAGAGCACAATTGATGAGGTTATGCGTAATTTGAAAGACGGAGATATCATACTGATGCATGATATTCACACACAGACAGTAGATGCAGCACTTCAGCTGATTCCAAAACTGGAAGAAGAAGGTTATCAGCTCGTAACCGTTTCAGAAATGGCAGCGGCAAAAAACAAGACCTTGGAAAACGGAACTGCTTACAGTGATTTTGTAAGTACAAGTAAAAAATAATTTGATATATCTATTATAAAACAGGATCAACCGGTAAAAGTTGATCCTGTTTTTAGGTTCGTTTATAACGAAGTATTATGTTTTGCTAACAGACGGTGAATCTTTTCTGTAGGATCCATAACCTTTCCGATGCTGATATCATGGTTCATAGAATCGATGATCAGTGCGATAAACTTACTCATATCTGCGATCAGGAAATAAGGCTTTTCCTTTGCTTCGGCAGGAAGATAAGTGAGATTAGTAGTGATCACGCGGTCGATGTAACCTTTTTCATAATAATCATCAAATTTTTCAAAACCATCGGTAAAGAGTCCGAATGTGGTGCAGACAAATACCCGGTTTGCTCCGCGGGCTTTAATCTGTTTTGCAACATCCAGCATACTTTCACCGGAAGAAATCATGTCGTCAATGATGATCGCATCTTTTCCATCCAGATGTTCACCTAAGAATTCATGTGCAACAATCGGATTCTTTCCGTTTACAATAGTTGAATAGTCACGGCGTTTGTAGAACATACCCATATTAACACCCATAACGTTAGAAAAGTATACAGCACGCTGCATAGCTCCCTCATCCGGGCTGATGATCATCAGATGTTCCTTGTCAACTTTAAGATCTGGCTCCGCTTTTAATAATGCTTTCATAAATTGATACGGTGGGTTAAAGCTGTCAAATCCGTGGAGAGGAATAGAATTCTGTACACGTGGATCGTGGGCATCAAATGTAAATATATTAGACACACCCATATCGATCAGTTCCTGAAGTGCAAGGGCACTGTCTAAAGATTCACGTTTGGTACGTTTGTGCTGACGGCTTTCATAGAGGAAAGGCATTAACACATTGACACGGTGCGCTTTTCCATTGGCGGCAGCAATGATTCTCTTTAAGTCCTGAAAATGATCATCCGGTGACATATGATTCAGATGGCCGTTTACAGAATAAGTAAGGCTGTGGTTACAGACATCTACCATAAGGAACAGATCTGTTCCGCGGATAGATTCTGTAAGAAGTCCTTTTGCTTCGCCGCTTCCAAAACGTGGACACGGACAATCGATCAGATAATTGTCACGCAGGTAATTATAATATAATGGTGAATCTGTGTTCTTGTCCATTGTGCTTTTCCTGAATTGTACAATGTAATCATTTACTTTTTCACCAAGTTCGCGGCATGATTCCAGAGCACCGATTTTTAATGGCGCAACAGGAAGTCCGCTTTCCATTAATTTGATATTTGGCATAATAAAAACTCCTGTGTATTTTATATATTAAGTTACTCCTAATTATTTATATCACTTTTTCTATAAAAAGGTCAACTACTGATTGGACTATTTGACAAAGGTAATGTATAATAGTATCGTTAAGAGACAAATATAGAATGAAATATAGAGGAGAGTTAAGATGAGTAAACCAGTAGTTGCTATTGTGGGAAGACCGAATGTAGGGAAGTCAACCCTTTTTAATGTACTGGCGGGAGAGATGATTTCAATCGTCAAAGATACGCCCGGAGTAACAAGAGACCGTATCTATGCAGATGTCACATGGCTGGACAAAGAATTTACTATGATCGATACCGGTGGTATTGAGCCGGAGAGCAAAGATATCATTCTTGCACAGATGAGAGAACAGGCACAGATTGCTATTGATACTGCAGATGTGATCATTTTCATTACGGATGTCAGACAGGGACTTGTAGATGCCGATTCAAAAGTTGCGGATATGCTCCGCAGATCAGGCAAACCAGTCGTTCTGGCGGTGAATAAAGTAGACAGTTTTGAGAAGTTTATGCCGGATGTATACGAATTCTATAATCTGGGGATTGGTGATCCTGTGCCGGTATCTGCAGCTTCCAGACTTGGTATCGGTGACATGTTAGATGCTGTGATCGCACATTTCCCGGAACATGAAGCTGAAGAGAAAGAGGACGAGCGTCCGAGAGTGGCGATTGTAGGAAAACCAAATGTAGGGAAATCTTCAATCATCAACAAACTGACCGGAAAGCAGCGTGTGATCGTATCAGATATAGCAGGAACAACTAGAGATGCTATTGATACCAATGTGAAATATAATGGAAAAGATTATGTGTTTATTGATACTGCAGGGCTGAGACGAAAGAGCAAGATAAAAGAAGAACTGGAGCGCTACAGTATCATCCGTACGGTAACTGCAGTGGAACGGGCGGATGTCGTTCTGGTAGTAATCGATGCGACGGAAGGTGTAACGGAACAGGATGCGAAGATTGCCGGTATCGCACATGAAAGAGGGAAAGGTATCATTATTGTTGTAAATAAATGGGATGCCATTGAAAAGAATGACAAGACTATGAAAGAGTACGAGAATAATGTGCGCCGTGTGCTTTCTTTTATGCCGTATG
>ENA-OQKH01000410-OQKH01000410.1-human-gut-metagenome-genome-assembly--contig:-NODE-410-length-32195-cov-16.874370_pt1 | contig 32195 bp, 19 predicted proteins | sample MGYA00242645_ERZ504791 | MGnify/ENA primary metagenome ERZ504791 (study PRJEB26092, sample SAMD00036388) | human gut metagenome | host: Homo sapiens | study: EMG produced TPA metagenomics assembly of... | reverse complement strand
CTTACAAAAATCGCAAGTCCATCCTGTCCCTCTACGAATCCGCTGACTGCAGCAGCCCAGGATGAGATCGGTGCGATGATACATACCGGAGCGGCTGTCGCATCGATCAGGTATGCAAATTTCGCTCTGGATACGTGATGTCTGTCAGTTACCGGACGCATAACGCTTCCTACTGTCAGGCAGTTAAAATAATCGTCAATGAAGATCAGGATTCCAAGGATGATCGCTGCAAGCTCTGCACCCACACGCGTGTGGATCTTTTTGCTGGCCCATCGTCCGAATGCGGCGGAGCCGCCGGCCTTGTTCATCATACATACCACAGATCCCAGGATTACCAGGAAGATCAGGATACCTACGTTATAGCTGTCAGAAAGAACCTTGATGATTCCTCCCTCAAAAATCTGTGTTACCGTTCCTTCAAATTTAAATCCAGAATAGATCAGTGCTCCTACTACAATTCCCACAAACAGAGAACTGTATACTTCTTTTGTGATCAGTGCAAGGACGATCGCAACAAGAGGTGGAAGCAGTGCCCAGATCGTTGCATACAGAGCAGGCTGGTAAGTCTCCTCCGCATTCGCAGCCAGCACAGTCAGGGGACTTGCCAGTGCGCCCATGAATACCATTGCCATAACAGACAATGCTGTTCCTGCTTTTTTACTCATTTTTCTCCTCCCTTTTCGGGGACAAAAAAACGGAGGCTGTCTCTTCTTAAGAACACCTCCGGTTAAATAATCCTTATTTAACTAATAGCCCGTCAGAAAATCTCCATTCAGCATATTAAATGCAGATCTCCCGAAGTGCTACCGATAGCGCTCCACATCCGTGACAGTACAACGCATATTCTGCGTTATCCCAGCACCCTGTCATCTGGCCTTCCAGAGCACTTCGGCAAATTTTCCTTTCTTTATGAACAGCCTGCCAGGGCCTTCCGTCCATAAATACTGATAAAATCCGCACCTCTATCTTCTTATCCGTGACCGTTTGCCCTCCGTAGGACTTCCCGGCCATCTTTTTTTCTTTATACTGTAGCAGTTTCCGACATAAATATCAAGTAGTTTACACAGATTCCTGCCATTCAGACCAATATTGTTACTTTTCACTCCGTTTTCAGTAACACGCTTCGCGGAATATTACCAGCGAACTGTAATCCAATATTGCCTTATTTACTGCTCATTCAGAAGCCACTTCACATCCACTCCCAGCACCTTTGCAAACACCCGCAGTTCATAATCTGCTACAAAACGTTCTCCTCCTTCGATCCGGCTGATACTGTCACGCTCCAGCATCACTCCTTCCACCTGCATTTTTGCTGCCAGCGCAGATTGCGACATCCGTTTCATATTCCTCATCTGGCGTATTTTTTCTCCGGAAACGTTCTTTTTTCCCTGATAAGTGTATATTTTCATCCTGCCACCTATTTTAATAAATGTGTTAATGTTCTGCATTTTTCTTGACATTAGCATATATTTCGGCGGCACCTGTGTTAAAGGTCAGCAAATCTGACATTTTCTGCATTTTTCGACAAAAAATGCCGCGGTACTGTTCCGCGGCATTTCCACTCAAGCGGATATTGACGATCCACCATCGGGTCAAACTGTTTTTTCTTCTGATCAGTCTTCCTGTCCTACCTGACCATAATATGCATTTGCACCATGTTTTCTGTAGTAATGCTTATCCTGAAGCTCCTGCGGTGCCGGTTTTACATCCGGATTGATCAGCTCGCAGCGAGATGCCATCTTGGCAACCTCCTCAAGAACAACTGCGTTATGAACTGCCTCATGAGCATCCTTACCCCAGGTAAACGGTCCGTGGTTCTTACACAGCACAGCCGGTACTGCTTCATAATCTTTGTTTTTGAAATAATCAGCAATAAGAACTCCCGTGTTCTTCTCATATGCCTCTTCGATCTCTCTTTTGGTCAGATTACGCACACATGGTACTTCTCCGTAAATGTAATCTGCATGTGTGGTTCCATAACACGGAATCGATCTGCCTGCCTGCGCCCAGCTTGTTGCCCAGGATGAGTGGGTATGTACGATACCGCCGATATTCGGAAACGCTCTGTAAAGAACTGCATGTGTCGGTGTATCAGAGGATGGATTGTATCTTCCTTCTACTTTATTTCCATCAAGATCTACCACTACCATGTCTTCCGGTGTCAGCTTGTCATAATCCACACCACTTGGCTTGATCACAAAAAGTCCCTGCTCCCTGTCGATCCCGCTGACATTTCCCCATGTAAAGGTAACAAGACCATATTTTGGCAGATCCATATTTGCTCTGTAAACTTCTTCTTTTAATTTTTCAAGCATAGCGCGCCCTCCTTTTACGGTATAGTTGTTTCAAAAACGATGTACTAATCTCTACCGCCTGTATTTATTTTGTAAACTCAACTACTGCGTAAGGTTCTTTATCCTCCGCGTTGAGAACTACAGCTTCTTTATTTTCTGTCATATATACTTCCGGAATGATAACATTATCCAGTACTGCCTGACGTTTATATTCAGCACGAAGCTGACCAACTTTAAAATCCTCAGGCAGATGATCCGCTGCCATCCGAATATACTGGCAGTTGTTCACATGATGATTGGTGTCCAGATGATGCTTCTGTACGGAAAAAGCATTCTGCACTTCCCGTTCCTTCGGAAGCGCGATCTTTCTTGGTGCATAATCCATCTCTATTTTTTCGCCCAGATCATAGGGATCTGTATCTGCCGGTGTCAGCTTTTCCGGAAGACCGGTTTCTGTATTGATAAAGGACCAATAGGAATTGGCCCATGCCAGCTTCTCACCATCCATTGTCTCAAGAATAAAATTACGCATTCCGATAAATCCACGGAATCCATAAGGAATTGTTGTTACTTTTATATTTTCACCAAGCTTTGGATACCGCTTCATGATCACCTGCCAGGCAGAAAGTACCCAGGCTCTTTTCTGTTCCTTTAATACTTCCATGCCGACTCCTGTCTGCTCGGATTCAAAGGTACAGCAATCCTGAAAATAATCCAGAACTCCCGGCAACGTCAGACATCCATCTTCTCCGATCTCACTGAATCTTACTCGACTCTCAAAACTGTAACTCATTCATGCCTCCTGTCATACTGTCTATACTTTATTGTAACACTTGGCAGGAAGAAACGCACTTGTTTTTTTTGGGGCGCGCGGATTGCGAATATCTTCTTATTTTTGAGTACAAAAAAAGTACCTCGCAACTGAGGTACTTAAGAAGCAGGGCTACAAGGATTCGAACCTTGAACTGACGGAGTCAGAGTCCGTTGCCTTACCGTTTGGCGATAGCCCTATGTGTTTTGTTTTTCGCTTGCCTTATCGCTTGCGATGGATGTTATTATATAACAGCTTTTTTGAAATTGCAACCCCTTTTTTTAATTTTTTTTATTTTTTTTCAAAATTTCTTAAACTGCTGTTAAAACTCCTTATTATATGCGGGTTGACGCAGTAAAAAAAATTTTACAATCCACTCCTTTGTGTTATAATAAGCCGTATAATAAAAAGAACGGAAACAACCGTGTATTTCCCTCCGGTCACAATATCCGGAGGCATCCAAAGGAGAACGCTATGCGAGCAAATAACCTTACTCTGCTCACGGACCTCTATGAGCTTACCATGATGCAGGGATATTTCAAAAACCCTACCAACCAGACCGTTGTCTTTGACATGTTCTACCGCAACAATCCGTGCGATGGCGGTTTTGCCATCTGTGCAGGACTGGAGCAGATGATCGAATACATCGAAAATCTCCGTTTCTCAGAAGAAGACATTACCTATCTGAGAAGTCTTGGCATCTTTGAGGATGATTTCCTTGAGTATTTGAGCAACTTCAGATTCACCGGTGATATCTACGCAATTCCGGAGGGAACCGTGATCTTCCCGAGAGAGCCGATGGTCAAGGTTATCGCACCGATCATGGAAGCTCAGCTTGTAGAGACGGCCATCCTGAACATTATGAACCATCAGAGTCTTATTGCCACTAAGGCAGCACGTGTATGCCACGCAGCCAAGGGCGATCCCATCATGGAATTCGGTCTTCGCCGTGCCCAGGGTCCGGACGCCGGGATCTTCGGTGCCAGAGCTGCAGTGATCGGCGGATGTGCCGGTACTTCCAACGTACTGACCGGCCAAATGTTTAACGTTCCGGTTCTCGGAACACATGCTCATTCCTGGATCATGAGTTTCCCGGATGAGTACACTGCCTTTAAGACCTATGCGAGACTTTACCCGAATTCCTGTACTCTTCTGGTTGACACCTACGATGTCCTGAAATCCGGTGTTCCCAATGCGATCCGTGTATTTGAGGAGATGCGTGAGGAAGGTATCCAGCTGAAGAACTATGGAATCCGTATCGACAGCGGTGATCTTGCATATCTTTCCAAAAAAGCTTACAAGATGCTGGCTGCTGCCGGTTTCGATGATGCTACCATTTCCGCATCCAGCGATCTTGATGAATATCTTATCGAAAGCCTGAAGGCCCAGGATGCCAAGATCAATTCCTGGGGCGTCGGAACCAAGCTGATCACAGCCGATAACAATCCGGCATTCGGCGGCGTATACAAGCTTGCCGCTGTAAAGGACGCTGACAGCGATGCCTTCCAGCCAAAGATCAAGCTTTCCGAAAACACAGAAAAGGTTACCAACCCGGGCAACAAGACTGTATACCGTATCTACAGCAAGAAGACCGGCAAGATCAAGGCCGATCTGATCTGCCTTGCAGATGAGAAATTCGATCCGGAAGAAACTATGGTGATCTTCGACCCGGTTGACACCTGGAAAAAGACCAAGGTTCTTGGCGGAACCTACGAACTCCGTGAGCTCCTTGTTCCTGTAATTAAAGATGGTAAGAGCGTTTACAAGTCTCCATCTGTCATGGAACTCCGCGACTACTGCAAACAGGAGCAGAACACACTGTGGGATGAATCCAGACGTTTCGTTAATCCGCAGAAGGTTTATGTAGATCTCTCCCAGTCACTCTATGACATGAAGAAGGCTCTCCTGGAAGAAATGAGTGAAAAAGAGCTCTGATAAACAGAAATAAGCATTCATAAACCCTCCTTTCTTATCATAAGCTTATGGATAAGGAAAGGAGGGTTTTTATTGCACAGAGAATTTTATACCCGGCTGATCAGCAGGGAGCATCCTCTGCCGGAAGCCTTTGTGCCGGAACATCTTATCGATATCGGACTTCCATTTGAAGCAGCACCGGGAGATCCGAAGCGGCTTCTGGAGTATCAAGCTGCAAAAGCCGCTTCCCAGCTTTTCCATGCCTGTCACAGATGCGGTCTGAACCTATGGGCAGTTTCCGGATATCGTTCCTACCAGCGACAGAAGGAGCTTTTTACAGGAAGTCCTTTCGTTGCAGAGCCAGGAACAAGTGAGCACCAGAGCGGACTTGCTCTGGATGTATCCTGCCCTTCCATCCATATGGAGCTCTCCGAAAGGTTTTCCGCAACAGGAGAAGGCCGCTGGCTGAAAAAGAACGCTCCGCTCTATGGTTTTATCCTCCGGTACCCCAAAAGCAAAGAGGAGATCACCGGCATCCCTTACGAGCCATGGCACATCCGCTATGTGACAAAACCTCTTGCTTCCTGGCTCACTATCACAAATCTGACTCTGGAAGAATACCACTGCTTTCCTTCCCGGTGTCCGCACCCTCCCTGATCTGCAGCTCCTGGCATCTGCATCTGATGTTTATATCTTGATCTGCACACATTTTTCTGTACATCTGATGCACTTTTACTGCTCCATCTGTCTGCCAAGAAAACCGGCTGCTGTGCGGATAAGGGCACGTTCTGTGTCTCCCAGTGCTGTTTTTTCACTTTTAGTCAGAAGGATCACTGCTCCAATAGCGTCACTCGCACACAGGATCGGCTGTATCATTTTCTGGCAAAATGAATCCATAGCGTCGGAAATGACTGATATATTTTCCCTGCTGTCCTGACTGACCATTCTGCCTTTCCTGCCGGCAATGACTGCATCCAGATCAGAACTGATCTCTTTTCCTTCCAGTTCCCGGCTTCCGCTGCCGCATGCCGCCACGACCTGATCACGATCTGTAATACAGGCAGTCAGTCCGGTGGTCTGTACCAGCGCTTCCGCATATTCCGCAGCAAACGTATTCAGCTCTCCAATGGGCGAATATTTTTTCAGGATGATCTGTCCTTCCCTGTCTGTAAAAATCTCCAGTGGCGTTCCTTCCTTGATCCGCAGTGTCTTTCGTATCTCTTTTGGAATCACAACCCTGCCCAGATCATCGATCCTGCGAACAATTCCCGTTGCTTTCATCTTCCTGAATTCCTCCTGTATTTTCTGTTCATTGTACGTCAATGTTATGTTAACTATTTGTTTTTCATATGGTTATTATGCGAAAAACTGGGAGAAATATGCATAAAAATCTCTTATTTATCTGTCGCAGGAGCCGCATTGTCGTATGCCTGCTGCAGAAATACTTCCTGAGAATTAAGCGGAGCATTATCGGATGGTTCGATCTTATAAATTCCCTTATTGTTCATGCTCCTTGCTTTTCGATTATCACTGAGCATTGTCACAAACATTTCCTGGATCTGCATACGGATATCCGGATCCTCGATAGGTGCCGCAACTTCTACACGACGAAGAGTATTTCTTGTCATAAAGTCCGCAGAGGAAATATAGATCCTTGCTCTCTCCTGTGTTCCGAAAATATAAATGCGGGAATGTTCCAGAAAACGTCCTACAATACTGATAATGTGGATATTTTCTGTCTGTCCCTTCACTCCCGGGATCAGACAGCAGATACCACGAATCACCATATCAATATGTACTCCTGCACAGGATGCTTCTACAAGCTTGCTCATAATACGTTTATCTGTCAGAGAATTCATTTTCAAGCCAATATATGCCGGTTCTCCGGCCTTCGCATGCTCGATCTCCTCATCGATCATGGCAAGCACTTTGTTCTGAAGACATCTTGGTGCCACAAGAAGATACTCCATATCTTCAACGGTTTCTCCCATTGCCAGTGCCTGGAACACTCTGGCCGCCTCCATACCGATCTTCGGGTCCGCAGTCATCAGAGAAAGATCTGTATACAGACGAGCTGTTTTTTCATTGTAGTTTCCTGTTCCGATCTGTGTATAATATTCCACATTTCCATCTTTTTTCTTCATGATCTGGCAAAGCTTGGAATGTACCTTATAACCATCCAGACCGTAGATCACGTGACAGCCCGCATCCTCCAGGAGCCGGGACCATCCAATATTGTTTTCCTCATCAAAACGCGCCTTCAGCTCCACCAGAACGAAAACTTCCTTTCCGTTTTCTGCTGCTTCGATCAGAGCCTCCACAACCTTACTCTGTTTTGCCACACGGTAGAGTGTCATCTTAATGGAAACTACAGCCTCATCATTGGCAGCCTCATGAAGCATTGTAAGAAACGGCTTGATGCTTTCATATGGGTAGGAAAGAAAACGGTCCTTTTTCGCGATCTGGTCAAGGATCGGTTCGTGATTGTTAAACAGAGGAGACTTCTGAGGAATTCTTTTTTCATAAAAAAGCTCTGTTCTTTTTCTCAGGCCATCCTGGATCTGGAATACAAAAGAAAGATCCAGTGGTATATCTCCCCGGAATACATAATTCTTGTCCACTTCCAGATACTCGCAAAGTGTTTCAACAACATCTCCGTCCATTTCTCTTGACAGCTCCAGACGGATCGGTGCCAGTTTCTTTCTTGCCTTGATCAGTTCTACCATAAACTCACGGTAATCCAGATCTTCATCATAAAGAGCATCTGCGTCAATATCCGCATTTCTGGTAATACGAAGCAGGGACTTTGCCTTGATGTGATAGCCCTTGAAGATTTTTGAAACAAAGTGAAGGATCAGCTCTTCAGACAACATGTAGGTGCCGGTTTTTCCCGGAACCGGGATCAGACGCTGGATACCTGCACTGCTGCACGGAATGATACCCAGCTTTTCTTTTCCTTTTTTTGTTTCCAGAACTACTACCGCATAGATCTCCTTATTCCGGAGAAATGGAAACGGCTGTCTTTTTCCGACGATAGACGGAGAAATAACCGGAGCCACCTCTGCTTCAAAATAGCGGTCCAGATAATTGCGATCCTCTTTTTCGATCTTATGGAAATTCAGCATATGTATGCCGTATTGTTCCAGCTTTTCCATGATCTCTTCATAAACAACATCTCTTTTCCGGTTCAGCTTTTTTGTTCTGGCAAGGATCGCGTCCAGCTGTTCCTCCGGCGTCATATTGGTTTTATTTTCACGGATATCCTTTGCCAGAAGCATCTGATCCACCAGAGATCCCACACGTACCATGTAAAATTCATCCAGGTTGCTCTGATAGATAGACGCAAATGTGAGGCGTTCACACAGCGGATTTTCCGGATTCTCAGCCTCCTCAAGTACCCTTTCATTAAACTTCAGCCAGGATAATTCCCTGTTCATGTATATTGTATCTGCCATTTTTTCCTCCTGCGTCGCCATGTATTTTTCTTTTTCGGCCGACTTTGTCTGTATTTATCCGTATCATATCAAGCAGGCATCCAGATTTTGCCTGACTGCAGGTTCATGAATGCCTTTGCTTCACGGTTTGCATACAAGTATACTGATCGAATGTTTATTCAATAACAAGACTTTGTAAAATCCTGATAAAATTTTTTTTGAAATTAGGGGTTGCATTTTTGAATAATAGTGGTATAGTATTCATATACTTGATATGTAGTTTTGAATACTACATGTTATTTTATCAATTTCTACATTGCTATATCGTGAAACGTCACTATGATCCATCATTGATGAACTGATCATGAAGTTGTCCATATGATATAAACAGCAGTTTTTTTGCAGGAGGTGTTTTTATATGAAATTTAAATTAAAAGATCCGGGAAGTGCCATAACCCACGGAATCGGCATGCTTCTTGCCGTGGCCGGAGCCACTCCGCTGATCGTGAAGGCGGCCAGAAGCGCAGACGTTCTCCATGTTTTTGCAGTAAGTGTTTTTATCCTTACCATGATCCTTCTTTACCTGGCAAGCACACTTTACCATTCCGTAAACTCTACAGTCAAGGTGAACCGCCGTCTGAAAAAAATGGATCACATGATGATCTTTGTGATGATCGCCGGCAGCTACACTCCTGTATGCCTGATCGTTCTCCACGGACGCACCGGCTATATCCTCTGTGCCCTCGTATGGACCGTTGCCATCATCGGAATGATCCTCAAGGGCTGCTGGATCAACTGCCCGAAATGGCTTTCCTCTGTGATCTACATTGGAATGGGCTGGCTGTGTGTACTTGCTTTTGTTCCGATCTTCCACAATCTGCCCCGCGCAGGCTTCGGATGGCTCCTTGCCGGCGGTATCATCTATACCATCGGCGGTGTGATCTATGCTTTGAAGCTTCCGATCTTCAATGCGAAGCATAAGAATTTCGGTTCCCACGAAGTATTTCATGTTTTTGTGATGCTGGGAAGTGTGTGCCATTTTGTTGTAATGTATTTCTTCGTAGCCGGTATGGCAATCCACTGAGTTACTCTGTAGTCAGATGGATAAAAGCCTCCTCGAATATCTGCAAAACTTAAAGCCCCGGAATACGGGCAGACCTCAGGAAGTTGAAGTTATGACTTCTCTGAAGTTGCCTCGTGTTCCGGGGCTTCTTATTATACCTGATCCGGCCTGTGATCCCGATGATCTCAGCCGATGGTCAGTGTGGAAAGGCCACTGCAGTTAAAATATGCAAATGCACCTATAGTCTGAACGCTGTCCGCAATGTCAAGCTTTACAAGATTTTCGCAGTCTGCAAATGCATAAGGTCCGATGCTGGTAACGCCTTCCTCGATCCGGACCTCTGTTATCTGGTCGCGGTATCCATTCCAGGGGACTTCTTCCTCATTTTGCCATTCATTCATAGCTCCCTGTCCTGTGATCTCGAGAACTCCGTTTTCATCAAGGCTCCAGGATACGGTATTCTCCTCCGCTCCGCAAAAACCACTCTTTTCTCCTGCCGGATCGATTTCTGTTTCCATATCTTCCGATGCTGCGCTCTCCTCAAATGCTGCTTCCGGCTGATCTTCCTGATCATCCGGGAGCATTTCCTGCGGAATGTCCGCTTCTTCATTTTCCGGAAGCTCTATTTCTTCCGGTATTTCCGATGTATCTTGTGTCTCCGGATTATCCGGTGCCTCTGAAACGTCCGCTGTTTCCGTATCATCCGGTACTGCCGGTTCCTCTGACATGTCTGGTGTCTCTGAGATCTCAGATTTATTTTCCGGTTCTGCTTCGGAAATTTCTGCTGCATCCATTGCCGGAGCTTCTCCTGTTTCAATCCCTGTAATGGATTCTGCCGACAGATCCGTCACAGTATCCGATACAGCTTCTGCTGACTCCTCCGCACTGAATGTATCCGCCGCAAAAACACTTTCCATCCATATCCCGCAGGTCAGCATACTGACTGCTGTAAGCCCTGCAAGTATTTTTTTATTTATCCTCATTTCCATGCCTCTACTTTCTGATCCTTACTGCTTTTACCTTGCTCCAGGAAGAATAGTATTTCTTTGTTCCTGATTTTTTGTATGTGCGGATCCTTACATAATACGTTTTGTTTTTCTGAAGCTTTGTCAGCGTGTATTTCGTTTTGGATACTCCGGCCACTGTTTTTTTGCTGCCGGATCTGAAATTTTTGTTTACGGAATACTGGATCTCATATCCGGTCACGTATCGGTTTTTCTTCCATGTGATCTGCGCTTTTCTGCCGGACAGGTTCTTTGCTGTCGTCAGGGTGGTTCCTGCCGGATTCACTGTGACTGTAATACTCTTTGTGGCGGCATTATATCCTGCTGTGGCAGAAGAACGGATCGTGATCCTTGCACTGCCGGTGAATTTTGCCGCAATGGTGATCCTTCCTTGTTTGTCTACTTTTACAGATTTACTGCTGGAAGAATATTTCAGCTGAGCTTTTCCGGAAGCTTTTGCATTGATGCTGATCTTTCTGGCTTTTGCATACCAGGTCCGCCGGATATTGGATGCTTTGATGGTATTGCTGCGTTTCGTTACTTTGATGGTGCAGAATGTGGAACCGGAGGTATAATTGGTTCCCTTTGCAGCGTATGCCATGATCGCCGCGGTTCCTCCGCCTTTGATGGTTACTTTACCGGTGGATGGATCGACAGCTGCAACTTTCGGGTTGCTGGAACTGTAGGTTATGGTTCCATCTGTTGTTTTTTCAGACAGCACACAGAGGAATGGTTTTGTGCCGTATTTTACAGTTATTGTTTTTTTGTCAAATTTCAGGCTCGGCTCTGTCTGTTCGATGAGGAATCCTGCTTTATAGGTTCCGCTGTAATTTCCGGCTCCTGTGATCTCCAGTTCTGCATTTCCCGCATTGGTGTTATTGCTGCATTTTACGGTGTAATCTGTATTTTTCTGCAGTGTATAGTTTCCATCCATGATGACCATTTCCGGTGTTTTTTCGGTTCCGTCATAGGTGTATTTCTGCTCTGTGATCTTGATATCACACAGCGCAAGGCTTCGTTTTGCCGGACTGTTTGTTTTTGGATCCCATGGCACCCAGGTAATGTTTCCACCGTAATCCTGGAGAATATCCAGAGACCAGGTTTTGTCTGTGTATGGATAGTATACGGTTGCAGTTACATTTTTGAAGATGTTATTTCCGAGTTTCGGGCTGTTGCCGTAGAAATAGATATTCTGCAGATTTTTGCTGTCTGCAAATGCGTTGTCGCCTATTTCTGTTACGTTTTCTTTGATATTCAGATCCACCAGGTTTGTACAGTTACTGAATGCGCCCGGTTCGATCACAGTTGCATTTTCCGGAAGTGATTTTCGGATCTCAAAGGTTATTGTGGCTGTTCCTGTATAATCGCTGTCGGTTTTGGCGATCGCAGTGATCTTTGCTGTTCCTGGATTTACATTATCTGCGAAATATACCTGGTAGTCTTTTCCTTCTGTCAGTGTTTTTTCGTTGTAAGTGATGGTTACTGTCGGTGTTTTTTCGGTTCCATCATATACATAGGTCTGTTCTGACAACTGAATGCTGCAGGCTGACAGATCGATCTTCGCTTTTTCCAGTATCGGAAGCTGTCTGTATTCTTTGTGTGATGCATTTCTCCTGCAAACTCTTTCTGCCTGTCCCGGTTCTGTATAAGTTGCAGCCTTTATTGTTTTCCACTCTCCGTAATCATGGCCTAATGCCGCTGTTGTGGTCTGGGCTTTGAGTACGGTTCCGCAGACGCTGCAGTGACTTCCTTCGGTTTTTCCGGTTGTCTCACAGGTAGCTGCTACTGCTGCGTCTTTCACTACTTTGTGGCCTGTTGCTGCGATCGTTTCTGTGCGTGTTTTCTTGCAGCGGGTACAGGTGTAGGTCTTCGTTCCGGCTGTGGTGCAGGTCGCTGCTTTTGTTACCTTTCCTCCGTCCCAGCTGTGGCCAAGCGCTGCTATTGTGGTCTGGGACTTGAGTACGGTTCCGCAGACGCTGCAGTGACTTCCTTCGGTTTTTCCGGTTGTCTCACAGGTAGCTGCTACTGCTGCGTCTTTCACTACTTTGTGGCCTGTTGCTGCGATCGTTTCTGTGCGTGTTTTCTTGCAGCGGGTACAGGTGTAGGTCTTCGTTCCGGCTGCGGTACAGGTCGCTGCTTTTGTTACCTTTCCTCCGTCCCAGCTGTGGCCTAACGCTGCCACTGTGGTCTGGGCTTTGATCACTGTGTTGCAGACACTGCAATGACTTCCTTCTGTCTTTCCTGCGGTCTCGCAGGTGGCTGCTACCGCCGCGTCTTTTACCGCCTTGTGACCTGTGGCTGCGATCGTTTCTGTGCGTGTCTTTTTGCAGCGGGTACAAGTGTAGATCTTTGTTCCGGCTGTGGTGCAGGTCGCTGCTTTTGTTACTTTTCCACCGTCCCAGCTGTGGCCAAGCGCTGCTGTTGTGGTCTGGGCCTTTATTACTGTATTGCAGACGCTACAGTGACTTCCTTCGGTTTTTCCGGTTGTCTCACAGGTGGCTGCTACCGCTGCGTCTTTCACTGCTTTGTGACCTTCCTTAACAACAGTTCTTGTGCCGAGTTTCTTTAAAGTGCCGCCGCTTCCGGTGCCTGAATTATCAGCATACATCACCCAGATTTCCAGAGTATTATTTCCTTCCTTCAAGCTGCTTCCGGAAATCTTCACTTCATATGCCCTGGCATTCGGGATTGTCTGTGTAGTGGCATTCGCGGATGTAGTATAACTGATTCCATTTACCACATATTTAAAAAGTGAAATCTCTCTTGAACTGTCTCCGGCCCATCCTTTAAGGATAATCTCCTCACTGTCCTTACAGCTGATCTTCGCATTATCAGCCGGTGAAAGAATCTCGTCACCAGACTGTACTTCCTCCGAAGTATCATCATAAAATTCCACACTTACCGTATAAGACTTCTTTGTAACCCCATCCGGCGCTGTAAGCGTATATACAACCGGGCTGGTAAAATCATGCGTCGAACCATTCCAGAAGTCTGAAGAAAGTCCAGTTCCCATACCTGAGCCATAATCAATCGAAGGCTTCAATTTTGTAACATTCGTCCCCTTCGGCACCCGAAGAACGATCGTATCCTCCCCGATCGCACCGATAACATCCTGCTTCAGTCCAGGATTTTCCACCTTCTTAAGCACAAAACTGTAAAATGCAGCCTGATCAGAAGGAACCACATGGATCGTCACAGTCACCTGAATACTCTCCTGTGTCTCTGTATCGCTGATCTTATACTGTGAACTGTAATCTCCGGCTGACGCCGTAACAACACCCGTATAGCCAAAAGCATTATATTTTTCTCCGGGCAGATTCGTGCGATTCAATCCTGCCGGCAGCTTTTCCTCAATTACTGTAGTCGCATACGTTCCACTTCCACCAGTCACATTATCTGTGCACAGATACTGCGCCGCACTTTTTCCTACACTGACATACAAATCCAGTGCCGGTACAGTCAGCGGACTCCGCACCGTGATCGTCGATGACGCCACAACTACCGAGCCATACTCTGACGGCAGTTTATCCGTCGCATAAAATACGATCGTACTTCCGCTGTCATCACTTTCCAGAACCTTATCTGCTGCAACCGTTGTAAAGGATCCATTCTTTCCAAAAGCAACATGAACACCATATTTCTCCAGCTCATCCGCTTTAAATATCGGGGTCTGCGTCCCATCATTATATGTGATCTGCAGTTTCACACCGGACAGATCCAGCGTGTTCCCAACTGTAAACTGAGTTTTTGCCGGTGCTGCAAGCACGGAAAGCTTCTTTGCTTTTCTGGCTGTTACCGTAATACTTACCGGAATTTCTTTTCCAAAATAATTGAATATCACGGAGGTATCCTCAGACTTCAGCGGACCTGTTTTATCATAGGAAAAGCCACTGTAAATATATACATAACGTCCACCTATTGTGGCAAAAAAGCTGGCGCCTGAAGGATCAAACTTCTGGTTTTCACTGTATGTCGTCTTCGGATGACCGGAAAGCACAATACTTGTAATATCACTGGCAGATGGTTTTTCGACTGTCATCGACCAGCTGGTCTGTTTTCCCTTATAATTGATCGTCAGTTCCCTTGTCCCCGTTTCCGAATTTTCAAATCCGGCGATCATATCCTTCGTGATCGTTACTGATGTAGAATTATTAACAATAAGCCTTCCCCAATACGCCGGAACTTCTCCCACGTAACATTCTTTCGGTACACCGGAAACAGACAGCGATCTGATCGCCGATGCATCTGCACGTTCCGGCAGTCCATCCTTGGAAATCTGCCAGTCTCCGTCAAAGCTCCAGCCTTTATATGAGTTCGGATTCTTCATCTGCTCTGCTGTAAGAACACCACCTGTTGTAAGCGTCTGTTCCGTGTTTGTCCCAATGAGCGCTCCCTGGCCGTTTTTACCATAACAGTCCGAAACATGTCCATTCAGACCGATAGCAGAATTGAGTACATTTGCATTTACCTGTGCACAGATCTGACCTGTAACTGCTGTTCCGCCAGTCACGCGAAGCGTACCTGTAAAAGCACACTGTTTCACATATCCGCCCATGTTTCCAAACTGTTCGATCCGGCCGGCAATGCCTCCAAGGTAAACCTGATAAGAATTTCCGTTAGCCTGTGTGACAGAAAGATTTCCTCCTGCAACACATTTTTCAATAGTACCAATGTTTACTCCTGCGATACCACCAACATAGCTGTCTGTAGCTGTCATGGATATGGAAATATTTACTCCGGACGAACAGCCGCTGATAGTACCGGCCACCTCATTCTCTCCGACAATCCCGCCAAAAGCCGGATGGCTCATGGAACTGGTAGAGCCCATATGTCCTGTTACCGTTCCGGTTACCCTGCAATCCTGGATCTTACCGGTATTATACTGTGCCACAACACCATGGATATCATGACTGTCATAATCAAAATCCGCAACAATATTCAGATCCTTTATCGTTCCTGCATTCTGCTGGATCAGAGGCTTTTGGAGACCGGTTATTGTGAAACCGGCTCCGTCCAGCGTTCCACTGAAATACGATGCCGAAAAATTTGTCCTTCCGTCTGTACTGATATTTTTTGTCAGACGATAGTATGCTCCCTGGTTTGCCTGAATCAGATTAAGATCATCGATCGAAGATATCTTATATGGATTTGCAAACGTACCATCTCCCTCTGCCGGTGCAAGGGAAGAGCTTCTGCTTCCAATGATACGATAAACAATCCCTGCGGAGCCATCCGTCGGAACGGTAAACTTACCGTTCGACAGCTTCACCAGGATTGCCGATGCTGCCGGCAATGTATGGTTTTCATTGCTGTCCCCTGCATAAACCGGAAATGTCGCTGCCTTTGCCGCAGCAATGGTATCCCCGTAAAAGCTGTATTTACCGGAGCTCTCACCGGCTGCAACTGCCGTATAAAAATCCGCCATAAGCTCCTTAAAAGAAACTCCGGTTACTTTCTCCAGATATTGCTCACAGCTGAGAGAAGAAGCATCGATCGTATAAAACTTTGGAAGCACCTTCATAGGCTGATAGCTTCCTGCCATCCGGTCGATAACATATCTTACAAAAAGATACGGCATTCCATAGTCCTGTGCATTGTCATCCCGGTAATTCTCGTAGATCAGCGAAGATCCTGAACGGATGACCGTATTACTTCCAATACCATTCAGCCAGCCGCTGCTGTCCGTTCCTCCCCAGAGATAGTCCATGACAGCCACTGCAAGACCCTCATTCAGCCACGAATATCTGCCGGTACTCATAAATCCGGTTTTCAGCCAGAGGATTGCATGCTGTCCCTCATGAACAAGAAGGCCATTTCGCTTTGACATCTCCCCCGAAACATAAGAGGATGCTGACGGTGTGTTGATATGGATTGCTGTGATCCCTTCATCATACATATACATACCGCTGGCGCTGCTTAAAGACTCCAGCAGGATCGACAGCTTGCCTGAGCCATCCTGTGCCGGAAAATCACCTGCACAGAGCTGGTTAAGGATACGGTAAGGCTGACCATCGTAGACAGCTGCCATATCCGCAGCAATCAGAGATGTTTTCCCTGCGGTATCGTAATCTGCCTTCAGGGTCTCATCCATCCACACATAGCAGTGTTCCCCAACTCCGATGCATACATATGTTTTTCCATATGTATCATGGCCGTTAGTTCTATAGATGTACTTTTTTTCACCTACCTGATAGGTGGTCGCCGCAGCCTGTACAGCAGTCAGCATCGGTTGGTCATCCTGCATGTATGCCTGCAGCTGATCATCCTCCAAACTCTGTACCTGCCCCACATCTGCTGCCTCTCCCGCAGTTCCCTCTGTTGCCGCCTGCGCCGATGCATTGCTTCCACCCTGCACGACTGCATAATCTTCTGCTTCAGAGTCCGCCGCCTGTGCCGATGTCCCGTCAAACTGCAAGGTTCCCGTATTTCCGGGATTTGTGGTATCTGTGTTAATGATAACTGCATATTCCCCGGAAAATGTTTCTCCTGGCTTACCCTCCTGAACTGCTGCAAAAACCTCTGTTCCGCAAAATAACCCCAGAAACAGAAAACAGCACATAAGCCGGAGACAAAAATCTTTTGTCTTTTTCATCCTCTTTCCTTTCCTCTTCTCAGCTGACTGAGTTCTTTGATTTTTGTGTTTATTCTACCATGTTCACAATATTCACACAATTCCAAATATTTGATTTTTATTATCATAAAGCGTCTTTTTCTGCCTCCGTTGCAGCTGCCCGCCTGCCGTGTATACAAAAAGAGCGATAAGCTCTGATATTGGTATCGTGCAGAACTTTTCGCTCTTATTGAACTACTCTTATTGATATTCAGCATGACTGCCTTCAGCTCCAGTGACGGGTCTGCATCCGGAATTGAAAAGATTTCCGACAGTTTCAGAACTTCATCAACTCCAGCTTCTTCTCCCTGGTCAGCTGCTTGATCCGGTACTCCCGGCTCATGGCCTCCTCCTTTGTGGCAAAGCCTTCGTAATACACCAGCTTCACCGGCCTTTTGGCCCGGGTATATTTGGCGCCTGCTTTGCCTTCATTATGGGCTTTCATCCGCCTGGCAAGGCAGTTTGTCCAGCCGGTGTAGAGCGTGCCGTCCGCACACTGCACGATGTATGTATAGTTCATAGCAGTCTCCTCTTCTATAAAAAATTTATGCAATACAATGCCAAATGCCAGTACATCTTCAGTAACATCAACCCTGATATTTGCCTTCCTGTAAAACAAATATCTGAACACTTTTCTGGACAGTGTGATCTGTCTTCCGTGATATTTCCTCTCCTGTAAAACAAACATCCAGTCGGCCGCATTCTTTCTATGTAAAGACAGCCACCAACATTTCTTCAGCAGCCGTCCTTCTATCCTCAAGCAGCCGGCACAATTCATGTATTTCACTTACATCAAAAAAATAAAAGCAGGTCGGGATTCCGGCTGCGGATTTTCCCACCTGCTTTATTATACGGTCATTTCTTATTTCTGTGAATATGGAATTCACTGCATAGCTGCTCTATAGGTATTCGTATTCTGATCTTGCTGTATTTCACGATCAATAAGCTCTGCCTACTCCATCACATAATTCTTCAGCACATAAATCTTCCCATCACACTCCACAGCCTCCACCTTCACAGTCTGCTCATCCGTTTCCGGATAATACCTGGTAGAAAAAACAATTTCTCCACCATTCACATAGATTTCCACTGCTGTGGTATCTGCAAGGATTCTGAAAGCTTCAACCTTACCGGACGGAACATGCGCCTTACGTACTTTACGTCCGGCACCGGCCTTCTCGGAGAGAGTTAAGATCACATCTCCGTCCTGATATTCCAGGAAGAGATTTTCCCCAAGGCTCACTTTACCCTGCTCACCTTTTACCTGAACATCCAGATCAAACGGTCCATTCACCGGAATCTCCGCACTGGAACCGCTGACAGAAACGCCAGTCTTTCTCAGCCCGTTCAGTTCTTCCACCGGATACTGATAAAGCATTCCGTTTTTATACGTAACTTCCCTTGGAACAGTCAGGCAATGCTGCCAGCCTTCGCTCTCTGCTGTAGGATTCACATACTCCTCATCTGCATCCGGCATTCCCATCCAGCCGATCAGGATCCGTCTGCCCTTTCCATCCTGAAATGTCTGGGGTGCATAGAAATCAAAGCCGTGGTCCCATTCCCGGAAAGCTTTTTCCTCCGGCTTTCCATCCTTCAGGATAAAGTATCCGGACTGATAGATGTTCTGAAAACGGAACTCTTCTCTGGTCAGTCCCTGGGGAGATACAGAAAGCACCTCCTGTCCCTCAAGAGTGAAAAAATCCGGGCACTCCCACATGTATCCGAATGTCTTCTCCGTAGTAAGCTCACTGTCAAATTTCCAGTTCTTCAGATCTTCGGATCTGTAAAAAAGTACGGCGCCCTGGTCGCTTTTCTGACGGCCGCCAAGGATCATCCGGTACTCTTCCCCCTCCTTCCAGACCTTCGGGTCACGGATGTGGCAGGTGTAATTCTCCGGATAATCCTCACAGGAAACTGCAACCTCCTTTGTTCCGAAATGAAGGCCGTCCGCACTCTCCACATGAAGAGTGCTGGACTGTCTTCCGTTATTGATATAATCATAATCTCCATCCATCTTGATGTTTCCTGTGTAGAAAAGATGAAGCTTATCTTTCTCCGCAATGGCAGAGCCTGAGTAAACACCATGACAGTCATAAATGCTGTCCGGCAGAAGCGGAACCCCTTCATATCTCCAGCTGATCATATCTTCACTGGAGTAATGCCCCCAGAATTTCAGTCCACCGTTGGCCTCAAACGGAGAATACTGGAAAAACACATGATATCTTCCCTTGTACCAGCATAATCCGTTCGGGTCATTGAGCCATCCCACAGGCGGCATCAGATGATGGGTCAGACGGTTTGTCTGCATCGTCCTGGCAACTGCTACCGTTTCCTCGATTTTTCGCACTTCCTCTGCAAGGACCTTGGTCAGAGAACTCATTTTATTTTACCTCCAGTACTTCAGAACCATTATTTACTATTCCTTCTGCAAGCATTTTTACTTCTTCATAATCATCGGTATTGGTTACGATCAGCGGTGTGGTCACATCATAGCCGGCTGCCTTAATAGCATCCATATCAAAGGTGATCAGTGTCTGGCCTTTTTTGACCACGTCACCGTCCTTTACATGAGCGGTGTAGAATTTACCGCCAAGTTCAACGGTGTCAACGCCGATATGGATCAGCAGCTCCAGACCACTTTCTGTTGCAAGCCCGATGGCATGCTTTGTGTCAAAAATTGTAGAAACCGTAGCGTCACAGGGTGCTTTTACTTCACCTTTGGACGGAATCACTGCCATGCCCCTTCCAAGGACTTCAGATGCAAAGGTTGCATCCTTTACTTCTGAAAGCGGGATCGCAGTTCCCTCAAGCGGGCTGTAGAGGGTCTGTGCACCTGTCTCTGAAGTTTTCTCCTGGGCAATTTCTGCCGGAGCATCTGATTTTTTCTCTGCTTCAATATTTTTTTCAGTTGTTTCCTGTACTTCATCCTTATATCCGAACATCCAGGTAAGCACAAAAGCCACACCAAATGCGATGGCAAACATCAGGATATAACCAACTGGATTATTCAAGCACAGCAGGATTCCGAAGATACCGGTAACACCTGTTCCTGTGGCACCAAGACTGCTAATGGAGGCAAAAAGTGCTCCGCATGCACCACCCAGGCAGCCCATGATAAACGGCTTTCCGAAGCGGATGTTTACACCGAAGATTGCCGGCTCTGTGATTCCCATGCATGCGCTTAAGGCAGAAGGAACAGCCATGGATTTGATCTTCTGATTTCTGGATTTCAGGCCTACAGCAAGAGCTGCACCACCCTGTGCAATGTTAGCTGCAGATGCAAGTGGCAGCCAGTAGGTAACGCCGAATTTGGCCAGCTGTCCAAGGTCAATGATAGTGTACATGTGATGAACACCAGCAACAACAGTCGGTGCATAAAAGGCACCCATGATAAAGCTTCCGATTCCAAATGGCAGTGCGATCAGCCACTGGATTCCATCCAGAAGTCCGTTCTCAACAGCTACGAAGATCGGTCCGATAATGGAAAGTGTAAGATAACCGGTTACAAAAACACTGACAAGTGGTGTTACAAAAAGATCGAACATTGCAGGTACGATCTTATGAAGTCTTTTCTCGATCTGTGCCAGTACCCATACTGCAATGATAACCGGGATTACATGTCCCTGATATCCCACCATGTCAATGGAGTAAAGTCCAAACCATACCTTCTGCGTTGCCTGCACACCCTCTGTTGCAACAGTCCAGGCATTCTGCAGATTTGGATGGATCATGATCATACCGATAACCGCACCCAGATAAGGGTTGGCACCGAACACCTTCGCACCACTGTAAGCGATAAGGATCGGCAGAAATGTATACGCTGTGTTACTGAAAAGCTGTGCAAATACATAAATGGAACCATTGGTGTTAATATTCAGGAAGCCGTTGTTTACCATGAAGTTCAGGGCTTCCATGATTCCCATCAAAAATCCGCTGGCTACGATAGCTGGGATGATCGGGACAAAAATATCTCCCAGTGTCTTGATCAGTCTCTGTATCGGATTAGCCTTGGATGCTGCCACCTTCTTAAGCTCATCCTTACTACTCTCTGATATTCCGGCGATCTGGATAAATTCATCATAAACCTTGTTTACAACTCCTGTTCCCAGGATGATCTGCATCTGTCCCTGTGCGAAAAACACGCCCTTCACACCGTCGATGTTCTCTACATATTCCTTATCCGCCTTGTCATTATCCGCAATGACCAGACGAAGCCTTGTTGCACAGTGCGCCGCGGAAATGATGTTTTCTTTCTTTCCTACATGATCATAGATTTCCTGTGCTGTCTTTCTGTAATCCATGTCCTTCCTCCTTTTCTGCTACTGTTCCCGGACAGTCATCTCTTTCTGCTTTCCCTTTCTTCGGATCAGATCTGTCTGTTCTTTCTTCAGCTTCCCGGGATTTATTATCTCTGATCCATTGTTTTTCATTTATTTATGAGATTGATTTCATATATCTATTCATACAAGGAACGGTAATCTTTCCATTTTTTTAAGTTTTTTGATGATTTTAGCACTTTTCAATGGTTTGTTTTATGTTGTTGCTTGTGTTCTTATGTGGAATCGTTCTCATATCTTACTTGTATTATAACTACTGCATTATTATTTGTAAATCCGCAACATCGCACAAATTTCTTCGGTCAAAATTGTACATATTTCATAAGAACAGATGCAAGACAGACAAACCAGTCAGGACATCGCAGAAAAAATCTGGCATTTTTCTGTGTTTGCTCAGCCATAACACAGCACCACACAAAAAGAAGCAGGTCTTTTTCTCCCAAAAGATCTGCTCCTGTTCCACAATAGCTTATAATTTCTTCCTCTATCTGCGAGGATATTCTCTGTTACCTGTGAGATTCCCGTTCCACAAGTTCACATCCCATTTTTATTTCCTTGCTGATCCCGGTATCGTTCTCAATAAGATCAGCCAGCATGGCTGCTGCCTCCATTCCGCTGGTCTTATAATAAAAATGTACCGTTGTCAGCTTCGGTTCCACGATCTTACCCGGAACTCCATCCCCAATCCCTGCGATCTGAACATCCTCGGGAATGCGAAGCCCGATCTCCTTCAAATAAGTCATGGCTCCCACCGCCATAGTATCCGTAGCACACACAAGAGAATCTATGGAAGGCTCCTCCTCAAAAAGCTCCTTCGCCATCTCATACCCGGAATCCATGGTAAAGCTTCCGATCTTCATCCTCTCCGGCACGACCTCCAGCTTAGCTTTATGGATAGCATCCATAAAACCCTTTTTCCTGCAGGCACCAACTGCCTCGTCCTTATCTGTAACGCCGATATAGGCAAACTTTTTCCCCTTCTCCGCCAGCTTCTCCGTGACCTGAAAAGCTGCTTTATGATCATCCTGATAAATACATGGATATCCGTCCAGATGCTGTCCCAGGATCACGATCGGTACCTTATAATCCTTCAGCATCTGTTTATGCTTTCTGGTAAACATGGTAGCAATAAAAACCACTCCGTCCACCTGACGTTCTTTAAACAGAGAAAGGTATTTCAGCTCTTCTTCCACATCATTATTGGTATTGGCCAGAATAAGCTGATATCCTCTCCGTGTAAGAATATCACTGATCCCTGTCACCTCACGGCTTATGGTATCTGAATTGATCTTTGGAAGGATGACACCGATGAGACTGGTTTTTTTGGTCCGCAGTGTCTGTGCCTGGGAGGATGGCTGATATCCTGTCTCCTGGATCACCCTGCGGATGACTTCCTTTTTTTCACTGCTGACATATCCATTATTCAAATATCTGGATACCGTAGCTCTGGAAACTCCGGCAAGCCTGGCTATTTCATTAATGTTCATAACTTATGTACCTCTTCTTTTGTCCTGTTATATCTGTCCTTGTATGCATATTTATAATATAGATTATACACGGTTTCTTTCCGGTAAAAAAGATTCTTTTCCTATGTAAATGGAAATTTTTATTACTGCTCACTCCGTTCTCACTAATACGCTTCACAACGCAAAGGATACGGGATGCATATATCTCCCATCCCGTATCCTCCATACTCTGTTTCCAAAAATCTCCCCGGCATATCTGTTTTTCGGTTTTCCCTGTCATTCCAGATATTCAAACGGATCTACCGGCACGCCATCCTTTTTCATTGCAAAATAAAGATTCGGGCCTTCTACAGAATAATATTTGGTAGGTGCACTGATATTTCCGATCACTTCACCCTCCTTTATTGTGTCACCTTCTGCCACAGTAAGGTCCTTCAGCTGCCCATATACTGCCTGATAACCATTTCCCAGCTCCATAGTCACAGTCGTTCCCGTACAGGCATCCTGTACAACAGAAAGCACCTGACCATCTGCCGCCGCATACACCGGCGCATCCTCCACTGCCTGCAAAGCAATGGCAGAGCTCACACGATACTGATCCAAAGTCGGATAATATACGGTTTCATCCATATTGTAATCCACAAGAACCGTTCCTCTGACCGGCCATTCCATAATGGAATCCTCCGTAAAATCCAAAGCCTGTGCCGCAATTCCGACAGCTGAGGTCTCTGCGGTATCTGTGGAAGCTCCAGCTCCGTTATTCACCGCTCCCTCTGCCGATGTATTTCCGGCATTATCTGCTGTATTTCCAGTGCCATCTGTGCGGCTTCTGTCTGCACCTGCCGCCGCAGACACGCTCCTATCATCCGTACCACTTCCATTATCTGCATCTGCCGCTGCATTTTCGGCTGTACCACTTCCTGCAGTCTCACGGATGCTTCCTGTCACTCCATCTGCTCCGGCTTCTGAAGCTCCTGACAGACCTGCTTCATCTCCGGTTTCTCCATCAGAGATCTCATCCTGTGCTACATCCTGCCAGCCATCTCCGGCAGCTGCCGCATCCTCTGCGTTTTCCCCGTCCGAAAGCTCCTCTTCCAGCCCGGTCTCTTCTACCTGTACAGAATTTTCCTCCTGGGGATTTTCTGCGATGGGCTTTGTTCCAAGCTGATAAACAGTAATCCCAAGTGCCGCCACTGCTGCCAGAACACCTCCGTTGATAATACCTCTCACGATTTTACTTTTCATATTCTTTCCACCTCTGTCTGATATGTTCATTTTCAGTAACAGAAAAAACAGTAAAGCTGCCGTTTCGGTCACCATTTCTATATCTATAGAGTGTCCAGAATATGGCTGTCTATTCATTTTTTGAATATTTTTTTATCAGACGTTGCTTCGGATGCCTGACTTTCTTTAATCCTCAGCTTTCAGCTCCATCTCCGGAAAATATTTTTTCAGGATCTCCTCCGCACTGCTTCCGTTTTTTGCCATCTCATTTCCACCAAACTGGGAAAATCCCACACCATGACCGCTGCCACGCACTCGCAGATAATAAATATCATCCTTTTTCTTCAAACTGAAATTCGCGGATTCCAGTCCCATTCCCGCTGCAAAGCTTTCTCCCTCCAGAAGTGTTTCCCCAATCGTAAGCTCTGTCACATAACCGGCACTGTCCCGTTTTTTGATCTTCAGCTCCCCGGAAAGCTGCCCCTCAGGAATTTCCACGATTTTTTTATGATCCGGAGATTTTTTGTCCTCACTGCTATCTGCCGATTTCAGATATGTATACGCCTCATCATGAAAAGCTTCTTCCCCGCTGCGGGTTTTCCCTGCGCTTCTCTTATGCCAGGGAGTCAGCCTCACTTTTCCTTCATATGTAAGTACCTGTCCATCCGTCTCTTTTGCTGCCTGCTCATAGATCTGCCTTTTTTCTGCAAAAAAATATCTCCAGACTTCCTCTGTACTTCCGTTTTCCCTCAGGATCTCTGCCAGATTTTTCCCCTCACCCAGCCACCTTTGAATATTCGACCGTGCAATCACAGTCTGCGCTTTTATGGTTTCTTTTTTCATATCCGGGGAAATCTGCGAAAAAACAATGACCGGGAGATATTCTTCCATATCCGGCACCCTCTCTGCCAGGACCCTCTCCGGTCCATTAATGGTTGCCGCCGAAAAATAAGGAAGAACAATTGCTAAAAACACCAGACAATATCGAAGAAGCGCATATTTTTTCATAAAAACACCATAAGCGTTCTTTTTCCTAATATATGTTCTTTTGCCAAAAATTATTATTTGCTGTATACTATAGCGGTTCCATGAATCAATGCATCAAAAAAAGTTATTCCGAACATGCTGCAGTAATTTATGGAAATGCTATGTATCAATCCAAAAAGTATCTGCAGCGATCAGTCCTGCTCACCGCTTATTGCTTGCCACGAATGGAGGTATCACACACCATGCTTGCCATCTTTCTCGCACCATTATATATTCTCATTAATATTTATATCGTCCGCTGGATGATTTTGTGGATGGGTGCCTGCACTCATTTTTTCCAGACCTTTGCGTTCCGGGCATGCTTTGCAGGTGTTTATATTTTTCTGTCCGCTTCTCTTCTGACCTGTTTTCTCATCCGGAAGCCCCCTGCGCTCCATCGCTTCCTGAAAAATACGGCAAATTATTTTCAGGGAACATTTCTTTACATCCTGATCGTAATCGTAACTACAGATCTCTGCAGACTGATCCTGAAGCATACGCTTCATCCGGCCTGGATGTATTCCCGGAAAGCCTTCGTAATCACAGGCGCTGTCTGCACTCTTCTGATCATTGGTGTCAGTCTCTATGGGATTTTTAATCAATGGAATATTAAGACAAAAACTTATGATGTGAAAATAGACAAGCAGGTGAAGGGAATGGACTCCCTGAAGATCGTCCTGCTCGCAGACATTCATTTCGGTTACAGTATCGGAGAAAAACATGCCGGGCTTCTTGTAAAAAAGATCAACGCCGAAGATCCGGATCTGATCTGTATTGCAGGCGATATTTTTGATAACGAATATGAAGGGATCAAAAACCCGAAAAAAACAGCGGCCATTCTCCGTTCGCTGAAATCCAGATACGGCGTTTATGCCTGTTGGGGCAACCATGATCTCAGCGAACCGATTCTGGCCGGTTTTACCTTCCGCAATGCAAAAAAAGATTATGATGATCCCAGAATGCGGAATTTTCTGGAATCTGCCAACATCCGGCTTCTCGATGACGAAACCGTCCTCATAGATAAACGGTTTTATCTGACAGGCCGTAAGGATCCTTCACGCTGCCGAAAAATGTCCGATACCCGTAAGGATCCTGACCAGCTTACAGCCTACCTTGACAAAACACTCCCGATTATTTTTATGGATCATCAGCCCGGTCAGCTGGATGAAGTGGCAGCCGCAGGCGCAGACCTTGATCTCTGCGGCCATACTCATGACGGCCAACTGTTCCCTCTGAACATCATCACCGGCCTGATCTGGGAAAATTCCTGCGGTTACCTGAAAAAGGGGACTATGCACAACATCGTTACCTCCGGTGCCGGCATATGGGGCCCGAATATGCGTACTGCCACAAACAGCGAGATCTGTTCGATCACAGTACATTTTTATCCTGCCAGACCTAACTCCTCTGATCCCTCATAAATATCTTCCACCGGCAGCTCCTCCGCACTCTCACTATCCTCTTCTGTTATTTCTGTTCCGTCATTTTCTTCTTCCGTTTCAGAGTCCTTCGGAAACTCAATTACTTCAGCCGTATCACCACTTTCTGATATCTCCGGCTCTTCACTGGAATCATCAAATATCTCTTCCTCAGTATTATCGTCCGTCTTTCCTTCTTCAGAACTCATATTGAGTTCCTCGCTGCTCTCTTCTTCAGCTTTCTTTTCACTGTTTCGGATGATCTCAAGGGCTTCTGTTTCTGAAATAATGCCTGAATTATCTTCCATTGCATTTGCTTCCGGCACTTCATAATCATATACAAAGGTATTGACTGGCATAAGCTTGTTTGACTGCACATCATAGTCAAATACATGCCACAGGTATCCTTCCCTGTTAACCGGTACATTTGCCTGGTAGATCTGTTTTCCACCCCGGTAAACGGTTACTTTGGCTGACGAAGCAGATAATTCTGTACTCGCATCATCTTCACCGTTTGTATAATCGTATACATAAAAGCTATATTTTCTTCCGGTGAAGCCTTTGTATATGGTTGTTGTTTCCGGTCCATAGCTGCTTGTATCATCCAGATCCAGATTTGCTATTACATCTCCATCCTCTGAATATGCATTTTTATCCCTGTAGTATACATGGAAGTAGTCATCTCCGTTTTCATCAGTAGGTCCCAGCAGATGAGAATCCAGGTCTCGCGGAGTTTCTCCCCATGTAAGCACGATCTGAAGAAGTCCCTCATCTCCTGCACTGATATTGGTCGGTGACATTGTTACATCACGTTCACTGCATGCATTTGCCTGAACTACAACATTGATATGGGCAGAAACAAAATCTTCATTGCTTGCATTCAGCGTATAGTTTCCGGCTGGCACGGTCAACGTATAGGTTCCATCTGCTGATACGCCTTCTTTCACAGTCTCTCCGATCACATTATCCCAGCCCTTACGTAATTCATAAGTTACATTTTCTATATTTCCACCGGTCATGGAATGAATAAATCTTCCACTCAGCTCACCATCTCCGGCTTCTGCTCTGGATACCATCAGGAAAGATTCTGCGTATGTGATCTGGTTCGCTGATACTTCCATGGAACTGCTCTCATATTTCTGGTAACCGGTTGCTGTGACAACAATTTTGTAGGTTCCTTCATCAAGATCATTAAATGAATAAGTTCCATCTTCTTTCGTGAAAGTTTTTTCAACCTTGACTGTTCCGGAATATGCTTCCACGCTGGCATTTTTTACAGGAGCTTTGCTGTTTGAATCCAAAACGCTTCCCTCAATGCTTCCGGCTCCGACTGTACATTTATCTACCAGTGTTCCATTTTCAAAATGAACCTTCAATTTTAGTGGATTATCGTCATCATCAGACAGAAAATCCTTGGACAACGTATAATGCCATACCGTTTTCAGGAACTTTCCGACCACCGTATCCGGATTCAACTCACCCGCTGCGTAAATATAGGTTCTTACATCAGAACAAAGCACATTTCCGGCATCACGAACTGTATAGGATACGCTTGCCTTTGCCGCAGGTCCTACCTTAATATCAATTCCTGCCAGATCCCATGTCTCCAATGCAGTCAGATTTAATCCAAACTGAAGACCGCATTTCGCAGATCCTTCTATTGTGACCGGTGTCAAAGTCTGACTGAAATCATGGATAAATCTTCCATTTCCATCTTTGAATTCATATCCGCCAGTTGCTTCAACGGAATATTTCACAACAAACTGCCCGGACACATCATAAAACAGAGAAACCACCAGATCTGCAGAAAGACCAGTTGTACCAAGCTTTATAGGAACTCGTCCCAGTTCAAGTACATCGCTGACTGTTTCCATAGTTCCACTTGCATGTTTGATCTGCTGCTCTGAATTCACGCCACTTATATAAAGTCCGCCTTCGAAATCAGCTTTTCCTGTAACTGACGCAATAAAATGCCTTACCTCTATCTTTCCCCAGCTAAATCCGGCATCCAGCTTACAGCTTACATCCGGAATCGTAACAGCAACAGAACCGGACAGCTTCACCTTATCATTAAATTTATGATTAAGATCAAATTTCAATTTACCTGGAACTGGAATACTTCCGCCGAGAGTAAGTCCTCCTGCCGGCACCTCACTTGAATTTTCCGGAATATACTCATATTGAACGCCCTCTGCAGTTACCTGCATATTTTCCGGATCTGCAATTCCTGCACCTTCAAAATCAATTGATTTGTAAACCTCTGAAATATCATCCGGTTTGCCGGCCTTAATGATCAGACGTCCCTGTCCGTCCTTTGTGATATTCTGGACTTTTAATGCAATATCTGTATCTGTTCCCATTTCCTTTGCAGAAAACAGTACAACCTTTCCGGTTTCCAGATTTTTATAAGCATTTCCATCTTTTACTGTGATCGTATAAGTTCCGTCACTGTTCTGGACAACATTGTATATATTTTTGGAAGTATCTTTGACTTCAACTACATTTGTTGCATAGGTGACCTTGCTGTCATAATTCTCATCGATTACTGAGTCCTCAGTGATCTGGTCGATAGCTTTTAAGATCTGAGCTGCATCATTTCCGTTAATTGCCTTCTCCGGTTCAAAGGTATCTCCATTCAGAGACAGCATATTCTTTTTCAGTGCAATAGCTACAACATTTTTATACCTGATCTGAGCCGCATCTGCACATGTCGGTTCTTCATCCGTAGTTTCATATCCCATAAGCATTACTGCTGTATATGCGGCAAACTCTCTTGTTGCATATTCATCAGGATAAAAATATGGAACATCCTGCTCATCGGTTTCATCGGGAATGATTCCCATAGTTTTTGCAATTTCTGCTGCGATTCCATTTTCATTTTCTCTGGTATCAGCATAATAATAATTTTTGCTGTCAAACTGCTCTTCATACTTGCAGCCAACTTTATCCAGAAGAAGTTTTACCCATTCACCTCTGGTGTATTCATGTCCGGAATCCTGCACGTATTTTTTCGTAACAAAAATCCTTGCAAAGATTTTTATTCCTTTTACTTTGGCAACGATCGATGTATTTCCCTCTCCGACTGCCTGGACAACACCTGTTTTTGTTACTGTTGCAATTTTCTGATCAGCAGATGACCAGCTTACTTTAACACCTTTTTCCTTAAAACCAAGCTGGATACTTTCCCCTTCTTCCAGAGTAGCTTTTTGATTTTTCAGTGTTGGTTTCACAACTGTTATCTTACATCGATATGTTCTCTTCTTAGAATCTTTAAAGGTTACTGTACATGTTCCTGTTCCTGTTACAGAAACCGTACCATCTTTTTTTACCTTGGCAACCTTTGTATTTGAACTTGAGGCAGTTTTGATCACATCACCCTTTATCGAAAGTTTCCTGGATGTATTCGCTGTTCCCCATACAAATTTTAAGCTCTTTGCAGACAGATAAGGATTTTTTACCGTAACCTTACAGGTATATACTTTTTTTCCTATTTTAGCTTTAACCACGGTTGTTCCGGTTTTTACTGCTGTTATTTTTCCCTTAGAGCTGACTTTAACGATTTTTTTATTGGCAGAACTCCATACCGTCTTTCCCGAAACACCGTTTACTTTTAACTGCAGACTTTTTCCCTTTACATACAATACGGCTTTTTTCACTGACATTCCCGGGCTTTTTACTGTAACCTTACAGGTTAATGTCTTTTTGGCAATTCTGGCCTTTACTGTTGCGGTTCCGGTCTTCACAGCCGTTATCTTTCCCTTTGACGAAACCTTTACAACTTTATTATTGGAAGAAGACCATTTCACGGCTTTCTTCCAGTTTACAACCTTTAACTGTGATGTTTTTCCCACGTACAAAACCTTTTTTGTACTGTTCAGTCTGGGATTTGCAGCTGCATTTGCTGGCATGCTGATTCCTAAGATCAACATCAGGATCAGCATCAGCGGCAGCAATTTTTTTGATGCACTTTTTCTCTTCATAAGCACTTTTCCCTTCTGCTGTACTATGCTATAATGTTCACCAATTATAAATTTTCGAGATCATTCGAAATCATTTATAATTAATCCCCCGTAAATTATCAGACTATCAACCAAGAAAGGAGAAAAATCATGAATGTCACCGTAAATCCAAAAGCACGCCAAATTTTACCGGTTATTCTGGGCTGCTGCGTAATCGGAACTGTTTTTTTTCTGGCAATAACTATCTGTTCCGCCATAAAATATCATGATTACGTACCTGTAGATGCTGTTATATCATCTGTCAGCCGCTCAAATAATCCTAACAAGCCTCATAGTTCCAATTATCATAACTATGTGAAGTACTCTTACACCTACAAGGAACAAAACTACACAGCTGACCGAATCGAGTTTTTACGCCTCGGCAAAGCCCCCGGAAAGCATGTTCAGATTAAATGTGATCCGCAGAATCCAAACCAGATCCAGAATATCTATTCTATGACCATCTCTATTGTCTTCCTAGTAATCCTGCTCATAACAGATTTCCTGCTCATTCTTATGATAAAGTCTTAATACTGTACAGCTATGCTCTAATTATATAACATTTTTATCTCTTGAACTTTGTCAAATTTGTCGCAAAGTGAACATTTTTTGTCGAAAATGTCCATAATATTTTTTTATCGCATTGACATACTCCTACCATTGAAATCCTACTCGATGGCTCTGCTGATTCGTTCGTCAGTACGTAATTTTCTATGATATAAAAAAGGCGGTTACGCTGAATCACAACGTAACCGTCTTCCTTTATACTATACTCGCACAGATATAAAACAAAATTCCCACCTACTGCCTTGAGCAATAAATGGGAATTTATCTGATCCACTTAAAAAGTGAGGCATCGGGGATTCGAACCCCGGACAACTTGATTAAAAGTCAAGTGCTCTACCGACTGAGCTAATACCCCATATTAAATTAATTAATACTCAGGCTTTTTCTAACCAGCCGTTCGTATGTTTTACATTAAAACATGCCCAGAGCCGGAATCGAACCAGCGACACGAGGATTTTCAGTCCTCTGCTCTACCAACTGAGCTATCTGGGCATAAGTAGCGGGGACAGGATTTGAACCTATGACCTTCGGGTTATGAGCCCGACGAGCTTCCAGACTGCTCCACCCCGCGTTATTAAATGTTAAAAGCCGATGATCGGACTCGAACCGATAACCTGCTGATTACAAATCAGCTGCTCTGCCAATTGAGCCACATCGGCATTTAAGTGGATGGAGAAGGATTCGAACCTTCGAAGGCGGTGCCAACAGATTTACAGTCTGCCCCCTTTGGCCACTCGGGAATCCATCCATAATCTATGGGACCTATAGGGCTCGAACCTATGACCCTCTGCTTGTAAGGCAGATGCTCTCCCAGCTGAGCTAAGATCCCATATTTAATTCGTTACAGCTAAGCTGTAACGACCCAGAAGAGACTCGAACTCTCGACCTCCGCCGTGACAGGGCGGCGCTCTAACCAACTGAGCCACTGGGCCATTTTAAGGTTTGTACCTTAAAAACTACATACATGCTTGTTGATCGTTAATCAAACTCTTTGAATCAATTCTTAACCTGCGTTTCTTGGTCAAGCCC
>ENA-OQKH01000404-OQKH01000404.1-human-gut-metagenome-genome-assembly--contig:-NODE-404-length-32511-cov-5.890208_pt1 | contig 32511 bp, 30 predicted proteins | sample MGYA00242645_ERZ504791 | MGnify/ENA primary metagenome ERZ504791 (study PRJEB26092, sample SAMD00036388) | human gut metagenome | host: Homo sapiens | study: EMG produced TPA metagenomics assembly of... | reverse complement strand
AAAACTTGTACAAAAAAGTAAAGCTGCTGGGATACAGATTGAATCAGTCATTGGAGATATGGCTTATTCTGAAAAGACAAATATCGAGGCGGCAAAAAAAGGTGGTTATGAACTGATAGCAAAATTAAATCCGGTTATTACACAAGGTAACCGAAGAAAGGAAGATGTGTTTGAATTTAATAAAGATGCCGTCGCATCTATCGAAGTTTCAACCAATGGCGAACTGCTATCCTTTCTTCCTTTGGTTACGACCCTTTGAAATACCCTGAATGCAACCATCAAATGGAATTTTTAGAACTCTATTACAACCACCAACGCGTATCCCTCCAAGAACTTTACGAGAAATCCATGTCCAAATCTCGTGGAAAGCGTTCTTCTGCATAATTCTTTTTCGATTATCTGTGTTATAATCCTCTAAAGGAGGAACATTACCATGAAATCTAACATTGAGGAATTACGCAAAAAAATATAAATAATCCACCTGAAGGAATGACATCTATGGACATTCGCAACATGAGCGAAGATGATCTTCTGGATATGGATTATTTCTTAAATGAAGATAATCTGTTTGATGACGAGGCTGGTGTAGAAGGTTTTTACATCTTCTAAATCGGTGTCGTTCTATCTGTGTGCCCGCCTCTGTGCGGGCTATTTTCGTTCAATGGTTCGCCCAAAATCGAACTTTCCTATAAAATAAAAAATACAGCAGACTTTTGCCTGCTGTACATTTTCTTGTTTTTTATTCATTTACATTTACAGATTCAACTTGCCGCACTTCTCTTCATGATTATTTACCAAATCCGCAAGTGTCACACTATCCACATACTGGTCGATTACTTTCTTAAGTCCTTCCCAGAACTCAAGTGTGGAACACTGATCCTGTCTCTCGCAGCGATTCGGCACGTCATCCAGACACGCAATCGGCGCAAGGCTTCCTTCCGTTGTACGGATAATATCTCCGGCTGTATATTCTTCCGGCTCTTTCGCCAGCATATAACCACCGTTATTGCCACGATAACTTCTTACATATCCGGCCTTTGTCAGCATCGGCATAATCTGTTCCATATATTTTAATGTAATTCCCTGTCTTGCCGATATGTCTTTCAGACGAATATATTCCCCATTTGCATTCTCCGCCAGATCAATCATAATTCTCAGTGCATATCTGCCCTTTGTTGATATCTTCATAGTACTTCACCTTTCATCCGGGTCTCTTCTCCCGGTTCATCTCCTACTTAATTACTATGATATCACATTTTTTGACAAATGCCAATCCTCCGAACCATTCGTCCGTTATCCTTTTTCGCCTTTTTTAATCCTAGAATGTCTTCAAAGCATCAATTGTTCTCTGAATCAGATCTTCCAGTGTCCATCCAAGCATAGCCGTGACTCGCCGTTGCATGGATGATCTTCTCATCGATTCCCTGTTCTTTCATGATCTCCTGCGATTTGATACAGTGTTCTTCCGGATATTTTTCAAAATCCAGATCGTGTAATCTACTTTATTTTATGCAGAGAAGACATTGCAATGGAATCACTTAGTTTTTGCCAGAAATTTTTTGTAACTGCTATCAATTGCAAATGCTCCAAGCGGTGCAGTCAGTACAATTGCAAGCACCGCTACCGTCAGAACCACATCGCCACACGCAAATCCAAGTGCCAACGGGATTCCTCCGATTGCAGCCTGTACGGTTGCTTTCGGTGTGTATGCCATCATCGTAAATAACTTTTCTTTTCCATTCATATCCGTTCCAAGCAGACATACAAAGACCCCTGCCATTCGGAAGATCAGTGCGCCACAGATTAAAACGACTGCCTTGAGTCCTACATGAGACAGATATCCGATATTTACAGTCACACCAACCAGTACGAATAAGAATACCTCTGCTGCCACCCATAATTTCCCGCATTTCACAGATATCCTTTTTGCCACCGGTTCCCTGTATTTCTGCAGACTGACACCCAGAAACATCACCGCGATCAATGCAGAAAATGTAATTGCCGTTGTCATATGATCTTCCGCTGCTACCAATAGGAAGGAAATACTAAGCATGATCAATACCTTTACCGTATCACGGATATGTACTTTTTCATAATATTTTGCAAGAAGCCAGCCGGTTAATAATCCTATGACAATTCCCAAAATGATCGATACCGGAACATTCAGGAAACTTACCACAGATACGCCTTTTCCCTGCATAATTCCCGTAAATGTCGTAAACAGCACAATCACATATACATCATCCACGGATGCTCCGGCCAGGATCAACTGTGGGATTCCTTCCTCAGTCCCATATCCTTCTTCCATTAATTTCACCATACGGGGCACAACAACAGCCGGTGAAACTGCGGCAAGAACAGAACCTAAGATCGCCGCTTCCAATAACGAAAGTCCAAGTAATCGCGGTGCCAGAACCAGCATACCTAAAAGTTCAAAACTTGCCGGCACAAAACACATCATTACCGCAGGACGTCCGATTTTCTTAAGTCCCGAAATATCAAGTCCCAATCCGGCCCGCATCAGAATGATGATCAGTGCCATTTTGCGAAGTTCCGACGAAATATTCAGGATATTTTCATCCAACAGGTTCAACACATATGGCCCAAGAACAATACCGGTGAGCAACATTCCCAAAAGTCCCGGCAGTTTTAATTTTTTACAGATCCAGCTCATACTCATACCACAGAGCAGGATCAGTGCAATACTTAATAACATAAAAATTCCTTCTTATTCATCTTTTTTAAACCAGGACAATAAATCCCTCCGCATTAATTTTTCCATTAAATTCAGATTCGGGTCCGAATGCTCCAACTCTCTGGAATAGCGGTATACCGTATCTACCACATCTTCCATCTCCAGCATCTTCTCATTCTTCAGCCACTGTGCCATCAGAAGTTCATGGATCAAAAGCACACTGACTACTGCCATCTGTACCTTCACATATGCCTCTCCGTCATAGACTGCACCGCAGAAATAGGTACTAATGAAATATACCAGGAGCTGCTCATACCAGATCTCATAGTCCGGCATGTGTGTATTCAGCCATGTGTGGAATTCCTGCTTATTCTTTGTATACTGTTCTTTGTACTTTGTACATTGTTCTTCACTGTCGCTACAACCAATATCTCCGTAGAGTAAACTTTCTGCCTCAAGAAGATGTGGTTCCCAGTCATCCCTTAAGCGTTCCATCAGATACTGATTCTGGAACATTTTCTTAGTAAATGCATAGTCCTCATCTTCTGATAATTTTGCTTCCACAAACCGAATCGCCTTCTCTGTCTGATATTTTTCAAATACATCATCTATGGAAAATATATCTTCTCTTTTGATCCGCACCTGCAGATCATGGGCGATTGAAAGCACCAATCCTACACTCAGATTCAGCTTCTTGCTTCTGTCCTGAAGGATATCGATCATCACTTTTCTTGCATCTACCAGTTTCGAATACAGAAACGGATCAAAATCATCATATTCTTCTTCCTTGTTACTTTCATAAGTCAGAAAACGCACCGGTTCCTTTTTACCAAGCAGAATCCTTGCCACCTCCGGACAGGATACAGACAGTGTCATCTCCCTGACATCTTCAAATTCTTCCACATGCCTCGGGTACATCTTACAGGTTCTGCACAGGCTCTTCTCACCGAGCGCAGTATACATATCGCAGAGATTCTCATCATTTAAAAAGGCACATCTCTTATTCTTGTCCTGCTTAAATGTTCCCTCTTTCCAGTTAATAGATCGTCTTAATCTTTTTTTGAATGATCCGGTTACTTTTTTATATTTTTTCAGTGCTGCTTCGTCTGCCACAATCTGCCAGCCGGCACAGCAGGTATCTTCACATTCTCCTGCAATGCAGGAAAATTCATGATAATAGTCTGGTATTGTATATAACATTATGCTACCTCTCTTTCCAACTTTACACAGTATAACACAATTTTTATCTCAATACATTCAAGCTGTCCGGCTTTGTAGATTTTCATAATTTTTTCATTAACTAAGCCAGCAATACTTCGCTTAACATTCCATATACACTATCCGGAAGATGCATAGCCTGTATAATTCCAAGCACTTCACTGGATGTTTTTCCTTCTTTCATATAAGCATATATCTTTTCTTTTACTTCATATTCGATTTTTGCCTGATATAATAATGCAAATATTTCTGCTGGTTTATTATTTTCCCTCAAAAGGTATCCTTTAGAAAAACTTATCGTGATCTGTTCTGTTACTTCCGTTTCCGGAATATTTACCTGACATATATGACGCTTTTCATCATATATTCTTTCTGTTTCTATCGCCTTTCCTCCAACTGTAACCTCGAGATTATCCACATCCGCAATTCCATAAAATTCCATTTTCCATGTCCTACGCTTTGGAATAACATCAAGATTTCCATTTGCCGGATGGATTATAAATTCATTTTCATTTATCCATTCCAGTTTTGTCTGCGCCCAATTTTCTTCTTTATCTTCACATGTATCTCCTGTATCTTCCATCAGTATAAATGCATTCTTTTTGCCCGGAACGATCTTAACTGCAAGTTCTTTTGGATTTTCCACACTGTTCGTATACTCTGTCAGATCTGTCAACGGAATAATTGCACCTTCCTTTGCCAGTACCGGAATATCCTCCAGCGACCGGTAAAGTTCCAGCATACGTCCACCGTCATATTTCAGTCCGCTAAAGATATCATACCATTTACCCTCCGGAATCCATGCTTTTACACACGCTGTCCCAGCTGCTTTATCCGTCGGCTCTGTAATCGGACATACAACCAACTCCGTTCCAAAATAATACTCATTTGGCACTTCATATGCTTCCGGCTGCTCTGGTTCCAGGTAATACATTGGACGTATCAATGGCTGTCCGTCATGAGAGGCATGATAATTCATCGTATAAAGATATGGAATCATTTCATGTCGAAGCTTCAAATAGCGTTTCATAATATTTTCCGATACTGCATTATAATTCCACGGTTCCTTTCCGGTGAATGCACTATTCGAACTGTGCAGACGCATAATTGGAGAGAATACACCAAACTGTATCCATCTGGTGGACAATTCTTCATCTCTGTATCCTTTCATGTGGCCGCCGATATCATGACTCCACCACCCATATCCCACATTACTTGCGTTCGCTGTAAAATATGGCTGAAATGCCAGAGATTCCCAGCTAATAATCGTATCTCCGGAAAATCCGACTGGATACCTGTGACTTCCCATTCCCGCGTATCTGGAAAATGTTAATCTTCTTTTTCCTCTTCTTCCACTATCCAGATAATGGTAATGATTCAACATCCACAGCGGATCCAGTCCCGGTATTTTAGACAGTCCTCCCTGCTGCCAGTCCAGCCACCAGAAATCCACTCCCTCTTCTTCATTTGGATGATGTAAGTATTCAAAATAAGCTTTCAAAAATTTTTGATCTGTAACATCAAAGTTCACAGGCTCTTCCTTTTCCCAGTCTCTCCCCATAGCTTCTGCCATCTCTTTATATTTTTCTTCATGAGCCTGCACGCCTCCTGCGGGATGCACATTTAATGTTACCTTTAATCCATGGTCATGGAGCCAGGTCATAAATTCTTTCGGATCCGGGAACAGTTCTTTGTTCCATGTGTAGCCTGTCCATCCGCTTCCGTATTTCGGATCAATATCAACCAGATGCCAGTCCATATCAATCACAGATACGGAAAAAGGAATTTCTTCTTTCTCGAATCTTGTCATCAATGCTTTATATTCCTGATCATTGTAACGGTAAAATCTGCTCCACCAATTTCCAAGTGCATACCGTGGAAGCAACGGTGTCTTTCCAGTGAGATGATAGTAGTCTTTCAGACAATGCTCATATTCATGTCCATACCCCAGGAAATAAATATCAATACAATCTTCCTTTCTCGGCTCTACCCATCCATCTTCTGTTATTACAAGTGACCTGCTGTCATCTAAAATTCCATAACCAAACCTTGAGATGATTCCATGCTCCAGCTCAATCGCACCATCTGCTTCATCCAGCGTTCTTGCTGTTCCTCTGAGATCTGTTGCCTCTTCTCCGAAATGCCAGATGCTATGGTAGACACTGATATTTCCTCTGACTTGAACCGACAGACCGTAATCGGTAAATTTCTGCTTATTATAAACAAGATGAATCTTATCTGTAATAATCTCCAGTGATTCCTCATTTTCTATTACCTGATATTCTGGCACTTTGAATTTACGATCTATCACACATTGTGTTGCTCTGTCTTCAAACTGTCCATCTTCACAGTACTCAAGTCTTATCATTTCTTCTGTTAATACTGTGAATCTATATTTTTCTCCCTGGATAATCGCTGCGTCTTCCGCATGCCCTTCTGTTTTTATTCTATATAATTCTTCCATCTCTTATCTCCTTCTTATCAATATCATACGGTTCCATATAAGGAAGAATCAGATGCTGATAGCTATTATGACATTAAAAAGTGTCGGCCCTTCTGATCCTTTCTGTAAGGCAAGTGGCAGTTTTGTCCAAAATCCATCCCATGGATTGTTGATGATATTGATTTTTACATTCGGATGAATTTTTTCATACTCTTTTGCAATACTTCCAAAATATTGTTAACGCTAACCTCATTAACAAAACTAGCACTCTCAATTTCATCTGTCAACATTTCAACTTAAATACACTTTTTTTCTCTATTTTGTCTAATTTCCAGCGATATTTTTTGTATGTTATTACGTATTTTCATTTCTTTTTAGAATAATCTATAAGATATATCCTTTTTTTGATATAATAAATTCATATATTTTAGATTAACGCTAACCTGTCGGGAGATTATTTATGGTAACTTTAAAAGATATCGCAGAACGTGCCGGTGTCAGTATGATGACCGTGTCACGTGTTATGAATAGTAAGGAAGGAAAAGTATCTGAAAAAACTGCATCAAGAATTCGTTCTCTCGCGGATGAAATGGGATATATTCCCAATTCGTCCGCAAGAAGTCTGGCTGCTAAATCTTCTCAGATAATTGCTGTTATCCTTAGAGATTCGAATACGTTTCATCCGCTTTCTGATCCTTATAATGCTTCTTTTTTAGGATTCATTACAAGAGAAATACAAAAGCGTGGCTTTTATGTCATGATTCATTTCGTTCAGGATTTTTCAGACATAACATTTCGTCTTCGTTCCTGGAATGCCGAGGGTGCCATTTTCCTTGGAGTATTTGACGAAGAGGTTCAAAAAATTCAAAACAGGAACAAAATTCCTCTGGTCTTTATAGACAGTTACAGTAATGTACGGCAACTTATTAATATCGGAATCGATGATTACAAAGGCGGACAACTTGCAGCTGAATATTTTCTTAAAAATGGTCATAAAACACTTGGATTTGTCGGTCCTTTTACGAAAACAGGAGGGGTTATTTCCAAACGCTATCAAGGCTTTTCTGATACCTTACTGGCTCATCAGATAACACTTTTCGATAAACATGTCTACGATCTGGAACATATGGATCCGCAGGATATCATCGATTCTATTTCGCACGATTCCTGCCCACCGACAGGTCTTTTTGTATTTTCCGATGAGACGGCCTTACAACTGATCAATATTGCTTCCAACAAAGGATGGGATATCCCTTCCCGCCTGTCGTTTATAGGTTTTGACGATCTTCCGTCCTTTTGTACTTTTTCTGACAAGCTTACGACCATTCATCAGGATATTTTCCGTAAGGCAGAAACCAGTTGTAATATTCTTTTCGAACACATTGCAACACCTGACAAGCCAAGTGAGAACATCACGCTTGATGTCAGACTTGTCGAGCGAAATTCCGTATGCAGGCTTTCATAGTCAACAACCCCCCGGGCTCTTTAGGAAGTTATCTCCGTCTGCATCGATCGATACGATCAGTGGTCCGAATTCTTTACATGCGCGCTCTGTATTTTCTTTCATACCACCTTTACCGATAATCACACGTACACCAGTCTCTTTTACGAATTCGTACTCGAATTTTTCCATTCTCATACTTGTTGTCGGTCCTACAGATACCATTTCGAATTTGTCATTTTCCAGTGGACGGATGATCGGTCCTGCATGGAAGATTGCGTTGTTTCTTACATCTACAGGAAGCGTACATCTTCCTATTTTAGCATATGTAATAAATCCGGAGTTTCCGTTTTGTGTAAAATCACAAAACGCTGGCGCTCATTGTATACTTTATGCATGTTACTCTGTTTCTAACGGTTGTAATCACAGTCGAAAAAGAACAGGTCCCGCACTCCTGCCTGACCTGTTCTTCCTGACTCTTTAATCTTCTTTTTTCCGCTTCCATCTCTCTACTGCGGTCAGAACTCCGGCCGATATACCGGACATTGCTGCCAGAACTGCAATCGGTGCTACATCTCCTGTCTTGACCGGATAGTTCCGGTAAATGGCCGTTTTTCCCGTCGGAGCTATCTCCGGCGCCTGTTCTTTTCCCGAATTCGTAAATATGATCTCGTCCGATTTTCCTTCTGTTCCTTCTTTTTCACACCAGACCACAGCCTCCAGTTCACCTGCCTCTGTACCGGTTACCCGTACCGTCACATCATATACTGCCGTATCATAAGTAACATCTGTCACATTAGCGGACTTCTGATAAATCTTATAGTGATAATCTTCCGGTTCTTCATAGCATATCGGTCCAAAGCTTTGCCTCTCGTTTTTTCCGATCTGAAGTTCTGTCCGGTCCGGCACTGGTATGCCAGCTTTCTCCGGCTCCAGCACGATTGTTCCTGCCGCACCTTGTACACTTACCGGAATCTGGATCTCCACATTCGGTGTTCCGGCATACACTGGAACTGCCATTGTACTGCCTATCCACATAAATAACATTACGCCCGCAGCTGCTATTTTCTTTACACTTCTATATCTTAGAATCTTCACTGTTTTTCTGCCACCTCCCTCTCTAATTTCCCGATCAGAACTACACGACCATTCGTCTCTGCCTCCGAGCACGTTGATAAAGCAATCAGCGAATTCTCATCCGCCACATTTACATCACGATACTGGACTGCATTCGCCTGAATATAATCAAGCAGATCCTTCAGATTCTCCTTGCGGTATCCATCCGGATGGTAAATCTTTGCATCCGCTGCAGTCACTTTCATACAGGCAAAGAACCGGATTTTCCGTGTTGCATCTGTCAGATAGAGCTTTCCTTTTTGGTGCGTTTCAAAATATTCTTTATTCGTGAAATCTACCACATCCGCAAACATTCCACCATTTTTCATGTTGTGTCCATAGACCAGATTATATGGATCGGAGAAATCATCCTTGTTCAGGCATGACAGAAAGATTGCTCCCGACAGTTCGAATTCCCCATATACATTCTTATTAATATATTCCATATCATCCTGCCCCTGCACCACCGGATAATCGATGTTGGTCTTCGGCACCTGAATCCAGGCTTTCACATCCGGATTCAATTTTTTCAGATCTTTCAGCGTCGGATTATCCTCTCCATCATCTGTCGGCCGAAACTTCAACAGTTCTTCATCTGCAAATGAATTGGCATAGATCTTATAAGTATCCCATAACGAATACATTCCATAAGAAAGCATCAGAAGGATCAGGATTCCTGCCATGATACTGAGTATCCGATTACCTACTCTTGCTGCCATCGCTGCCTTTTTCATTTCGCCACTTCCTCTCTAATGCTTTCTTATATCTTCTATCTGCTTTTTTCGCCCAACCGATTAGTCAATATCCATGTCTTTTACACGTTTTCTTCTGAAGAACAGAAGGCTGGATGCAATTGCTGCACCGATCAGTGCGATATATGGAGCAATATGAAGGAAAATTCCGGTTGGAGAGTTTGTTGTTTTATCATTTACAACAGTAATGTTCTTGTCGCCATTGTCTGCGGTTGTTCCTGCACCGGTTGCGATTGTTCCTGCTGTCGTCGATGTCTTTACATTATCAATGGTTGTTGTATAGCCATCATCTGCATAACTAGCCTCTGTTACCGTATATTCATCTGTCTCTGACAATCCAAAGATCTTTGCTGTCTCATTATCTTTCAATGTAATTGTCTTAGCCTCTCCCGACACCAGTGTGGTCGGAGCTTTTCCATCTGAAAATGTTACATAATACTGCTCTCCTGCTGCTCCGTCTACTTTTATAGTAAATTTAAAGTCTTTATTACGATTTCCCTGATTACCGGTAACCTCTTTCTTTACGGTCAGATCTTTCAAAGTATTGTGCTGACTGCTGTAATCATTCGTGAAAACTCCCTCACCCTTTGACTCCGGATTATTTTTATCTGCAAACAGATAAGAGCTGACTTCCAGATTTCCGTCATCATCGGATGTTACATACACATCAAAATACTTCTGTTCTGTGGTATAAGCAACACCTTCATACGCATTTCCGTCCTTGTCCGCTGCAACCTCACTTACTACATAGCGAAAGATTCCGGGTTTTGCATCCTCTCCTTTTGTGAATACAGATTCATTAACATTAAGCTTTGTCGTTCCTACTGTAATTTTCTCATTTCCAATATCGCTGTCCGCCGGTACCGATGCAATGACATCCTCATCCAAAGTTACCCCCTTTGCCGGTCCTGCATATATTGCCTCCTGATTCTCACCTGCCGGCACTGCCGTTCCTGGAGCAACGGTAAATTTAAATGTAGTCTTCGGTGCATATATATTACTTTCCTTCGTAATCTGTTTTGTGATCATCGGAGTTTTCTTAACTTCAGTTTCGCTATCTGAACTTTCTGCCGCTGACACCTGCATTCCGAGCATTGCTGTCATCATTATTCCGGCAGCCGTAACAGTGGATACTTTTTTTAACATTCTCTTTTCCATCATTTCTTTTCCTTTCTTTTTCCATGTTCTGCAATCATGTTACTGATTTTACAGGTTCGATCTGCGAAGGACGGTAATCACTCTTCCCTTTATATCCTTTGCATTGACCGCACCAAAGTATCTGCTGTCTTTTGCACCTTCACGGAAATCACACAGAATGAAATACTGGTCTTTCTTTACTTTCACCGGATAGGATATGCCATCCACATAGGCCGGTGTCTTATAAAAAATATCCGGCTCATTCACAATGCTTCCGTTGATCTTCAATTCATTTTTGTCTGTAATCTCTACCTTATCTTTCTCTCTCGCCACAATACGCCCTGTATACAATGTCCCCTCTTTTTGAAATACCACAACATCCCGGTCGGAATATTTCCGTTCCAGCCTGTAATATAAGAGCAGATCTCCGGCACATATTTTCGGGGACATATCCTGATTCTTCGCAGAAGTCATTCCAAAAATCACGCCAAACAGGACCGCCAGCATCACTGCCAGCATGAGTAAACGGGTAAAGAACAGTATGATCTCTCTTTTTTCTTTCATATATGCTCCTTGTCAGATGTTATTCTCCTGTCGGATCTCCCCATTTGCGGATTCCGTATACCAGTCCGAAAAATGCCAGCATTCCGAATGCTGCCCCTGTCATGACCATATACGGAGCCGAAGTCTGCCGGATTCCGGTTGCCGGCTGTACTTCTTTCGTATTCGTAAATGTCAGATCTGTATTTTCTGATAGCATATCCGAAAGTTCTTTTTTACCATTGTCCAGTTTCTGTTCCTCTTCTTCCGAAACTTTTTTTGTAATCTGCACATCATAGTCTTCCGGTTCTTCGGAAACGATATATTCTACACCATATGGCATCGTCATCTCGATTTTTTCCATATGCCTCAGCTGGAATGTATAGACTCCATTTTCTACCGCAACTGCGTTTTTTAATTCTTCCTCACTGACTGGATTGCCCTGTGCGTCATATTTCACATAGCTGATTCCACCTGTATAGGATTTCCCGTTCAGCTTTGTCTGCACCTGGAACCGAAAGGCGTGGGTACGGTCTCCCATGTTGCCGCCGACTCTCTTTGCAATCGTCAGTACGCGGTCACTCCGGATATACCGGTTGACGAATTTTGCTTCCGATGTTGTACTTCCTGCAATCTGCCCGGATATTTCCTTTGTATCCGGTGATACCGTCAGATCATATCCATCAGGTACGGCATCATTTTCATTTACCTTATATGTTGTTCCCGGTGTCAGATTGGTAAATGTATATTCGTATGCGTTGTTTTCTGCATTCCATACCAGTCCGTCTGTATTCAACTTCAGTTCTTTTGTCTCTGTTTTTCCGTCTGGTTTCGTCAGCGCACAGGTAAAGGAGAGATTCTTTAATACCTTCTGCAATGCTTCTGGGTTATCTTCCAATCCTGTAATGGCTTTCGAAATCTTTAAATTGCCCGGATGCACTTTTATGACTGGTTTCTTGTAATATTCTGTATAGTTCTGTTCTCCATACTTGTACATCAGTACTGCATGTTCATTTTGGTTCGAATAGAATCCGGTGCCTCCTGCATATGTTCCGGTTCCTGCATCTGCCTGATCTGTGTAGCCTGATGTTCTGTATTTTTCATATGCCGTTTCTGTCGGCTGGATCTTGGCAATGACTTCATAGGTATAGCCTTCCTGCAGTTTATAGTCTGCCGGAAATTGCATTTTAACGGATTTTGATGCAGAATCATAAGAAGCCGTGATTCCAAGATCTGCTGCATTAACCGGGTTTCCGGATGCATCAAAGATCTGCACCTGTAGTGCAAGGACATTTCCATCTGCTCCCTTCACCATCTCAACATTCTCACTCAGCGGATCGGAAATCGTGACATTTGTACATGCCAGTTCTGTGATCTGTTTCTGAATGTCATCGAATGCCTTGTTCAGATTCGCCAGCGTTGTTCCGGCATAAGATGCATGTTTTCCGGCTTTGACTGCTGAATTGGCAAAGTCGGTAAGTTTTTTGTAATTCCCTGACGGTCCTACACCGACCGTGAAAAAATAATCGGTCTGCATATCAGCGACTGCATCTTTTCCTGCCTTCAGACTCTTCCCATCTTCGTCGCTGCTTCCATTGCCTTCTGTATAACCGTCTGATCCATATCGGAAGGTTGGATCTCCATCAGATACGAAGATTACTGCTGTCTTGGCATTCTGTCTTTTCCCATTCAGCAGTCCTTTCGCGCTTCTGATCCCGGCCTGATAATTGGTTCCGCCGTCCGATTTCGGAGAAGTCCGATTCATGATCGCAGATGTCTGATTCGTCCAGTTTACAGCAATCTCTGCATCATTCCATGCTTCATCCCTATATCCACCAGGCCGATAGTCTCTCTTATTTCCACTAAACGTCACAAGCGCAAATCTGACATCCAGATTCTCATTAGCCGCCAGTGTATTCGTCATGCTGTTGATTGCCTGACTTGCCGCATTCCTTCTTTCCCCGTTATTTTCCCAGCTATTCTGACTATCACGATCCATCGGATAAGCCATACTTCCGGATCTGTCCAAGACATAGATGACATCCAGCGGCGCTTTCGAAGACTCACTGTTTACTTTTCCTTTTACTGTCAATTTCAGATCGTAGGTTCCATCTGCATTCTCTGTCACCGTCTTTTCATGCTCCAGAGACATGCCCGAATCCAACGACTCTTCTCCCTCGGCATGCACCTCCCTGATACTCCCTCCCACGGGCAGCAGTACCAGGATCGCAGCCGTCAGTATGGTAATGATTTTCTTTATGCTCTTCCGGCTGATAGTATGTCCCATAACGCTCCTCCATTTCTGTTTCATTTGAATGTGGCTGTTTTTCTTTACCCTCATAGTATTCTTATGTAGGAGGATGGGATTTTATTCCAGAATTTCTATTTAATGCATTATAGCGGCTGTCACCGAGGGGAAATTCTAAAGCAAAAAAGTTGACCTAAAAACGAGCTCACAAAAAATTCAAACTCGACATTCGTCTCAGACAGTGGATTTTTTGTGAGCAAACGGTCAACTTTTTACTTAATCTTTTTTCTGATATATCTTTCATAAATTCTAAGGGCTTTTTGTCTTTCTACAAATATTTTTTCATATCCTGAATCAGTTTTTCACACGTCTTTTCAAATTTTTTTGCCAGTGAAATGCTTTCTTTTTCTGCCTCCGAATAACGATTTAATTTCTCTGTAATGGATTTTATTCCCATATTGGCACCATCAATCATCATTTCTGCTATTTTCGAAGTGTCGTCATTGAACATCATCTTTACTTCGGCACTGATCCATGCAAATGTCTCTGCTGCCTTTTCTGAAAACTTTTCTTCCTGAAGTTTTCCTTCTGATAATCTTATCGATTCTCTCTCCATCTTTTCATAATCTTCTTTATATTTAGAGAATAACTCCTGCAATTCCTGGTTTTTCAGATATACTACCAGCTGCTCGATGCTGTTCACTGCCATCCTGCAGCCCGAATTACACTCTTTCAGAATCTCATATGTTGATGTGTCCATAATACTTCCTCCTTTTTTAGATAGTCTGCTATCTTTTTATAGTTTTTCTTTCTTCATTACATGATCTTTCTTTTATAGTATTTCTCAAATTTTATTTTTTATGTCTTTAGACTAAAAAAGCCCTTGCAGATATCATTTTTATATCCGCAAAGGCTTTTCTTTCTCTCATATTCTTAATTTACCATAAAATAATTCAGACTGATTTCATTTGACGCAACATCCGCAAGGTTAACACAACTGTTTCCCATACGGTCGATCAGATGCAGGATATTTGTAAATGGTGCTGTCAGGCTTGCTTTACATTTTCCTTTATTGACACGCTGTACATGCGCTTTTCTCATCTTCAGATCCAGATCCATGATCTTATCTTTCCGTTTTATCAGCTTCTCGATCTGCACTGACTCATCTCCCTGTAATGCCTTAAGTGAATCATTGAACATCTTCTCCAGTGTCTTCAGACTCTTATGCAGTTCATCCATCGCTTCCGGCGTATATTTGTACCGATTGTCTACCTTTTCCCGTACACATTTTGCGACTTCTACACTCAGCGTTCCCATACGTTCCACATCGCTCAAGATGTACATGAGACTCGCCGTCTGTGCTGCCTGCTGCTCTGTCATTGTTCCGGCCGAGAATAGGGAGGCCAGATATTCTGTGATCTGATCCGTCAGTTTCTTTATCTGTACTCCTTTTTCCTGCAATGGTTCCAGTTCATTCAGGTCTTCTGTTTTAACGATTGTGATCGTATCTGCCACAACCACTTTCACCATTTCACTCACACGAAGGATTTCCTTTGCAACCAGCTGAAGTGCTGCTGCCGGCTGGCTGATGATCTTGTCATCCAGAAATACAGGTTTTGCAGGATCCATATCGACTGCTTTTCCATCCGGAATCAACGTCATAACAATCTTTACCATCACATTGATCAGACAGACCCAGATAAGTGTCATTATAATGTTGAATAATGTATGTGCATTTGCAATCTGTCTTGAGATCACTTCAATCTCCGGTCCTTTCGGAGAAATGTGCTGGATCAGTACTGCAAATGGTTTCACAAACCAGATAAATAACAGACATCCGGAAATGTTGAAAATACAGTGTGCAACTGCGGTACGTTTCGCATCTTTTGTCTGACCGATACTTGCCAGAAGTGCTGTAATTGTAGTACCGATATTATCTCCAAGCAGGATCGGGATTGCTCCTGCAAGTCCAAGTATACTTGTCACGCCGTCAGGTCCCGGCTGTGATGCAAAGTTCTGCAATACTGCGATCGTTGCACTACTACTCTGTACCACCAGTGTCATAAGCGTTCCGACAAATACGCCAAGAACCGGAATATGTGCTACTCTTTCGATCAGGTCCGTGAACACCGGGCTGGATGCCAGCGGTTTCATGACATCTCCCATGGTCTCGATTCCAAGGAATAACAGACCAAATGCAAAAATTGTCTGACCGATACTTTTCACTTTTTCAGATTTCGCAATAAACGAAACGATAAATCCAATAAAAATAATGATATAAATGTAATCGCTGATCTTAAATGCAATAATCTGCGCCGTCATTGTCGTACCGATATTCGCACCAAAGATGATTGAGATTGCCTGCGGCAGACTCATAAGTCCCGCACTGACAAATCCGATTGCCATAACGGTTGTCGCACTACTACTCTGTAATACCGCTGTGGTAAGTGCTCCTGCGATAACCCCAAGTACCGGGTTCTTAGTCAGAAGTGCCAGGATGCTTTTCATCTTTTCTCCTGCCGCTTTCTGCAGGCACTCACTCATCATATTCATTCCATAAATAAAGACTGCCAGGCCTCCTAAAAGCCCGAATATTATCTGCAATTTTTCATTCATAATATTTTCCCATTCTCCTTCATTCGTCTTCTGTAGAACCTGCCGCCGGCAGTTTCTTTCGAACACATGATGTTCCCTCGACGTTACGGGCTTATTGTAACGAAGGTGTATGCAGCCTATATCAAATCTATGTTAAATCTATGTTAAATCATGCCTGGAGTTTATATCGCGTTAAATTCTATGAAATTATTTCCGAAAAAATGTAAAGGAATCATCAAATGTATGCAAAATTATCTGAATACATAAGATGATTCCTTTTTATTGTTTATTCCTATTGTTTCTAATATAACGGTTCATTCTCAATCAGATATTGCAAGAATGCCTCGCAGCCTTCTTTCACATCTTCATAAGTCACATCAAAATTCCCCGTGTACCACGGATCTGCAATATCTCTTGCATCTCCTGCATATTCCAGTAACAGATGTACTTTTTGCTCCGGATCTTTCCGGATGATGCGGTTGATGTTGCGAATGTTCCACTGTTCCATGCCGATCAGGTAATCGAACTCTTCATAATCTTTTCGCGTCATCTGACGTGCTCTGTGATTCCCACACGGGATTCCTTCTTCTCTTAATTTGTTCTGTGTCCCATAGTGTACCGGATTGCCATCTTCTTCGTTACTGGTTCCGGCAGAGTCGATGTAGAAAGATGACTCCAGATTCGCTTTTTTTACTAAATCTTTCATTACATATTCTGCCATGGTGGAGCGACAGATGTTGCCGTGGCAAACGAAAAGTACTCGAATCATTGTTTTATTTCTCCTTGTTTTGCCCAGAAATTCCCTGTTTTGCAAGGGTTTCCGGGGTTATTGTGATATGCTCTGAAATTACAGATTGTGGCAAATCAGAGCAGAATTTAGCAAGTTGTTACTACCTGTTAGTAGTAAAATTGGTAGTAATAGGGAATGGGTTACTACTAAGGGTTTTTAACTACTTTTTAATAGTCGGAATTTTTGTTCCTTTTACATTCACACCGAGTATGGCTGCTCCCAATAGCAAGGCTCCACCGACAATAGGTACACCATACTTAATAATTCCATTCAGAAAATCCTTATTTTCTGTGTCTTTTGCAGAGATTTTATCCGCTACTAATATCATTTTCTCTGTAATTTCATCACGTTCTTCTTTAGAAATGTCCTCTTTTTTCAAAAGTTCACTTAAATCTTGAAGAATCACTTTATATGCTTCTACAGCATCTTTCTGACTTGAATTATTATCCTTAATAACATTGTCACACATGTCATTTAACTGTGTAACCATATTATTGGCCGAATCAGCATATGCCGGTAACTGATTAATAATAGCAATAGCTACCTCTTTATCCATATTCGGTATAAGTGATACAAACTCCATAATCTTATCTTTAGATAATTCACTAAACTTGTTAATTTGTAATGCATCTTTTACTTGTTCTTCTGATACTAAATTCTGTGCCATTTTATTCTCCTTATGCAATCTGCTTTCGTTGTTTATAGTAGTTTTTTGCTAATTTGCGTTGACTACCATATGCATTCCAATATAATGCCTGATTATCTATTGCAATTTCTAATTCTATTTCTTCTCGAATATTTTTTTCCTTACTTGTTGCTCTTTCTTCAACAACTAAATACACTACTATTGCTTCTGAATTTTCTGCTATATTTCTATATTTAGCAGTTGTTCTATTTTTGTCGCACTCTAGAACATCAAATTTTGCATTAAAATCAAATAATCTTCTCGCTGCATACTTTTTTCTTAGGTTCAATTCATTCGAATAGTCTTTCATCAACCATGATAAATCGTACTCTAATTCTTCATAAACATCGGAAGTCTGTGCTACTTCCAGCAATTGATTATGATTGTCATACATTACCCATACTCCACACACGCCTTTATATGACAATATGTTGTTGACAATAACATTGTATTGCCCACGACATTTGCGAAGTTCCAATAGTTTTATTTTATTCATATTTCCTCCACTTATAATATTTGCTGGAGCATCTTTTGAATTTAAAATCGGGTCAAACACTTTTTCGTGTAAAAAACTCATAAGTTCCTGTTCCTTTGTCTCCTATTCCTTCTCGTACCACATTACATTTGAGCTGTCTTTTCCTATGCAGCGCACATTGTTAACAATTCCACTATCTACTCTTCCATAAAAGGTTTTTCCTAAATTTAATTTAATTCCTTTTCCCATCGTCCACTCTACGCCAAAAAGAGCCTTGATATTAAACTTGGTTCCACTCGGTAGCGCATTAACTTTTTCTATTAATTTTTGATAATACTTTCCGAAAACATCATCATCTTTCAGAACCTCACCCTTGATATAAAGAGGAACCGTCAATCCCAACTTGTCAGCCTCCGCTTGTAACTGTTTAAACTCGGCTTTTGTAAATAAAATTTGCACGTTGATTTTATCCATATCCAACCCTCCGTTTCTCATTACACTGTTTCTGATTTATATTATATTTCAGAGAATGTTGATTGTCAATATTTTTATTCTGAAATATAATATAAATCAGAAACAAACGCCCCAGCCTAAGCCGGAGCGTCATCTCTTTTCCATATTAAACTACCTTAAACATCTTCTGCGACATCGGTTTCTCTTTCTTCTGCTCAACCTCTGCCTGTGCCTTTCTAAACTCTTCCATCCGTTTCAATTCTTCCTCGGCATCATAGAATCCGATATGCGTGTACACATTCATTGTAACCGATATATCCGAATGCCCCATAAGGTACTGTAGTGTCTTAGGATTCATTCCCGATTTCGCCATATTCGAGCAATAGGTGTGTCGGCATACATGTGGAGTAATGTTTGGCATCTGCATCCGGTAGATGTCATTGTATCTGCCGACCATATGATTAAAACGGTGTTGCCAATGCATTGCAACAAGTGGCATTCCATTATCATCGTAAAATAGAAATCCGCTATATCCGTCTATGGACTTCTCCACTTTCGGTGCATTTCTATCCTCGATGATTGCCTGAAACATCTGTGCCACATCCTCCGTGATTGGTAATACTCTTGTTCCGGCATCCGTCTTTGTAGTTTCTATGATGTATCGCATATCCGATGTTCGCTGCAACTGATGGTCAATATTTACAGTTCTGTTCTCAAGATCAATGTCCTTCAGCGTCAAGCCACAAAATTCTGATATTCGCATTCCCGTATGAAATAATATGTACACCACTTCATAATATTTACAGTACACCACATCGTCATGCACAAACTTTAAGAACTTTCTCATCTGATCTTTTGTGATTGCCTCTCTTGTAACTGCATCATTTACCAATACTCCGGCAAGTTGAAATCCAAATGGATTCTTTACCAGAATGTCATCATCCACCGCCATCTGAAAGGCCGGGCGCAACACTCCCCGGATGGTATGAATGGAACTGTAGCTTTTCCCATCCTCTTGCTGCAATTCGATAAGGAACAGCTTTGCATCGGATGTTTTCACACTTCGTATCGTCTTTTTGCCAAATGCTTCCTTTGCAAGTAATCTCTGTACTGTAACATATCCCTGTTTTGTGCTTTGCCTTACTCCTGTCTTTGTTTTCAAATATCGGTCTACCAGTTCACAGACAGTCATCTGTCCATCTACGATATTTACAAGCAAATCCAAATCTGTGTTTACCTGTTTTTCCAGTTCCCTAAGCGACAGACATGGCTTTTTGCCCTTTGGAAGTTTGTCCGTAGGCTCCAGTTTCCAACTGTATACAAAGTGTGGTTTTCCATCAATGTGATATTTATATTGATATTTTCCGTCTGCTCTTACACTCTCTCCCGGTCTTAATACTCTACGCTTGGAATCCCGCCTTGTCTGTCCCCTTCCTGCCTTTGCCATTATACCCGCCTCCTTAGTTCTGGATGGTTATGCAGATACCTTTCAAAGGCTACACGAAGAATCAGCTTGCGTTCTCCGTAGTATGCCAGAAACTCTTCTCCATCCGTATTATTCAATAAATCATAAAATTTTCTCCGGCTCAGAACAAAATTTTCAATTGCCTCAGAAGGATTTAAAATATCTTTTTCTGCTAAACTTGGTCTTGCCATAAAAGTACTTCCTTTCTGCCAAAAGTGGCTGTTTTCAAGGGTTTTGGGGTCATCCTATGTTCGCTCTTATGCCCTGTAATAGCAACTACTTTCGGCAGATAAAAGGAACTATATTTCTGAAGAATTAAGGATAAATTCTTCAAACTTCGGGCGGATGATCAGGAATCTATTTCCGCAGTACACCGCCACCGTTCCAAGGTTATCCTCTGCAATTCTTCTCAGTTTCTTTATACCAATATTAAAATAAGCTGCTGCCTCCTTGATGGTGAGCATATACTTCTCACTAACAGGAAGCGCTTCATTGCTTTCTGCATTCATAGTATCTCTCCTTCCGACAAGGTGGTCACACAGCCGACTCCTTTGTACTATTTTTTCTTTTTTGTCATTTTCACTCTGATTCTGTGATATTTGCCCCCAGGGGCGGTCTAAATCTCTGTCACCTTTTATGCCGGGCAACGGTGCCGCCCCTTCACGCACAAAAACTGCGAATTTAAACGGGGTATTAACCCCCAATACAGCTAAATACCATACAAGGGGCATATATCCCATTCAAGATGATAGAAATAAAATCAAACAATTCTATGATTATTTCCCTGCATCTGCCATCTGGATAACCTTGATTGCTTCATTTCTTACAAGTTTTCCGTCAAGGAACTCAAATGCAAGATATCCAATCTGATCATACAGTACAAATTTTTCCAACAATGTTCTTACCGTCACAGGCTTTCTTCCCACAATCCAGTAATAAGAAAAGTCACCAAATGCAATCGGCTTAGTACCTGTTTCGATATCCGGCATATATTCCGAAATAATAACCTGTTTGCCAAGAATTGTATCATTTGCCTGATTCCACAAATAATTGCCATTATTATCCTTCAGTTTTCTGAGTACAAGTGCTGTTTTATCATTCATAAGCCAGATACCATTTCTTCTATATTCTTTATCAACACTAAAATATAAAGAAATCACATCATCATAAGTCAGTGTTTCTACTGCCAGTGCTGTTTCTGCTCCATCTGTATTATGAAGAATACCAGTAGGTTCATCTGCTCCGGTTCCATTAATAAATGCGTTATCCTCAGCTTTTCCAAATGACTTTCCAAGCTTTTGTGTTAGATACTTTTCAATATCAAATCTTGCATCATTTACAAAATCCTCATCCAATGTACAACAACATTGCTGCTATATCTTTTCACTCCTTCGCTGTCCGTATAACTTCCTATGCGGATTCGTCCGCTGATGACGATCTTGGTTCCTTTTTTCAAATAGATTTCTGCAAACTCTGCATTCTTTCCGAATGTCACGCAGGAAATAAAATCTGCTTCCCTTTCCCGGTCTTTTCCATATCTCCGGTCAACCGCTAACGTATATCTCGCCATTACAGTTTTGTTATCATCCTGCAAATATTTGATCTCTGGAGCTTTTGTAAGCCGTCCCATTAAAATCACTTTGTTCATCTCATCTTCCTCCTTTTTTTGTTCTGATTTACTTGTTCCATATGAATCAGGCCTGGATTCAATCGAGAGCACGAAAACAATTTCTTTACCACTGCATCAGACTTTCTTTTTTACGCTCTCATATAACGAAACGCTCAGAGGGTAAAATACAGTGGGCAAATACAAAAAATTTTATTTTTTTGTTTTTGTCTCTCACATATACAAAAGAAGAACGGTGTTTTTACAGGGTGTTGGAGAATAATTTTTTATTTTTGCGCAAAAAAATAGCTATAAGACTCCATTTTTTGAAATCTTATAGCTTTGCTATACATGATATTAAATTGTGTTTCTAATCATCAATTATTTCCCAGTGTCCATTGGAACCACGACCAATAAATCGGACAATACCTATATCTTTGATGTGACGTTTTACAGTCTTGGAACTTATTCCTAACGTCATTGCCATTTTTTCTGTACTGATTTTATTATCCTTTTTTATCATATTCAATATTTGGATTTCCAACGGATTGATCTCTTTTTTCCGAGGGACATCCTGAGGGACATCCTGAGGGACATTGTAATTTAAATTTGGCATTACAACTGTAAACTGGTACCGATCCGATCTAAAAGACGGCTTTTTACTTTCATCATAGTTGATCTGAAATTCATAGCCGCCGATGATTTTTCCGAATCCACTACCTTTACGTTCCATATATCCCAGCCGATTAAATATATCTGCCAAAACCGGGTTTCTTCTCGTTGATGGAACTGTAAGTGGATCTCTGTCCTGAATAATGGAACCGTCCGGCATGCCTCCTGGCGAATAAATTTCCATACGATCATCGTAAATATCAATATGCACTTCACTACCATTCACAAGATAATCTCTATGAGCCAATGCATTAACCAATGCTTCATGATAACTACGTTCTACATATTCCGGCATTTCTTCTCTGGAATTAGCAGTCTTTCTCCACATTAATTTCGCATTTCTCTTAATAAAAGCTTCTCCATTATCAATTAATGACAATACACTTCCAGAATATTCCGCATCGTCAAATGCATCTATTGTACCACCGCTTTTATTTAATCCATTCCACCGGGTACAAAATAATCTTGACCATCGAATAGGGCTTTCATCTGCAACCAAGGCTCCGGCATTTGTCAAATATCCTTGCTCATTCGCCAACCCAAATGATATAAGATCTTTCTCATTAAAACTATTTCCTGTCCATTTTTTATATCTTTCCCGGAGTTTGGAAAAAGCAAAATCTTCCACCTTATACGTAGAAATCTGCGAATCATAAGATGTATTTCTACCACGCAACACCAGTCTTTTCAATTCCGTTGATGTCGCTTTCACACTCTCGTTTCCAACACGAACATATGCTTCCAGCACACCATCACCCGAATAATAGTACGGTGTCTCTTCACCTTTGAAAATATCCAGTATAATTAATACTTTTCCATCTTCGACCTGTTCAAATCGAAGACGAAATTCTGGAATTGGATCCATCCTTGTCTTAATGATTTCACTTATTTTCTCAGCATCACCATTCGGATTTTCAAGTCCTACAACTTCATCATTATCGGCTATTCCAAAGATTAACGCTCCACCAAGTGTATTTGCAAAAGCACTTACGCTCTTACACCAACTCTTTGGTTTCTTCGCTTCCAAAGATAGCTTTTTGTCATATTCGGTTGCTTCACCGATTAATTGTTTTATATCCAAGCTTTCCACCAACTTTCTGCAATCAACGTGTTATTTCTTGCTTTCCATTCGTTCTCTAAGATCTGTTAGTTTTTCCCCCTGATAGCTAAAATATGCAGTTCCCTGTACCTGATAATCATATTCTAACAACTGCTGTGCTAATGCTGATAAAGATGTCGTAACTCCTTTATAAGCAATATGCCTGTCATCAATGACTTTCACAATCACCGATGCATCATTAATAAAAACCAATTCAGCATTCTGAGGAATGCCATATTTACTAAATCTGAATGGTCCGCGCCTACTTTCTTTTGCGACTTCTGCAGCTGTTTCCTCATCCAAAATTTCATGTCCCTCTGGTGCCATTTTCTTCAATCGTTCTTCAGTTCCACTGATTTTTGCAATGCTGTCCAGTAAGTCATAGGCATCTTCCGGGCTCATGACATAAAATTCTCTTTTTCTCTCTTTTCCATCAAAATTTTCTATTGATCGTAAATCTGGATTCAATTTATCAATCAAATCATGTAAAACAAGATCTGTCAGATTTGATTCCACTTCATATACAGCATATGCACGAAATGCAAATGGAATAGTTTCACTTCGATTTAGTTGCTTCATTCTCTTTTCTAAATCTTTTGCATATCCTATTTTCACATAATCAGGGAATGATGGATTAGTCAGTATGTAAATTACTCCTTTGCTCATTGCAGACACACTCTCCCTACGTTTTATTAACAACAGATTTATAACATTTTATTCATTTCCATATGGCGTTTTAGATTCTGCAACCATAGACAATGTATTCTGCTCATCAAGACTATACTTCACTGTCTTATGCTCCGGCTTAGTAAAGGTAGACGAACCACCGATACCAAAATACTTTTCAAAGAAAGTCTTCAGCTTGTCAATGACACCCTGTTTCTTCTTGGCTCTGCCACCACCGCCAAAGCGTGAAATCGGTGGCATAAGTTTATCGATGTCCGTTCCGGCTGTTTTGATTTCTCCGTCACGGAACGCATTCTCCATGAACTTTCGTGTATCTTCCGGCTTCAGCTTTTCTTCCGTAATAATCGCATTAAGGTCATGATCTCGCTGTTCCACCACATACTCATGCCACTCATTCATGACATCATCCACATCATTGATTCCTGCAATAAAAGTTTCAATGAGCTGTTTCTTGCTACGCAGTTCTGGACTGGCATCAATCGCCTTATTGATGGTAATTAAAACTTCCTTGTCTTCGCAATGGGTATCATGGTACTTCTTTACGAGCATGAGAATATAATCAATGTTAATCTCTATCTGCCGGATCAATTCAATCTCAAATACTACATCATCTGTAATATCCGTACTTTCCTGACGCTTGCGTTTCCATTCATCACGCAAATCCTGATAGCGTCCAAGGTAATCCTGTAAATCACGTTCGGAAATCAACTCGTTCCCCTTGAAATCATCAAAGGAAAGCAGCAGATTTCTCATACGGAGAATCGCACCAAACAAAGCGATAAAATCTTTCTGGTTCTGTTCTCCGACAATCTGTGGTTCTGACAGAGGGAACTTATTATTCAAATCTTCCATCATATCCACATACCCCGGCATTGGCTTACCATCTACAGATTCATATCCGTAATAATAATCCTTAAAACTCTGCAACAGAACAATACCTCCGGCATTCTTGTCTCCGAACAGGGAAATGGCACTATCCACTCGCTTTTGCAGATTTCGGAAACATACAATATTTCCAAAAGTCTTGATGGAATTTAAAATACGATTGGTACGGGAAAATGCCTGTATCAACCCGTGCATTTTCAGATTCTTGTCTACCCACAGCGTATTCATGGTTGTGGCATCAAAACCTGTCAGGAACATATTTACTACGATCAGAATATCCAATTCCTTGTTCTTCATACGAAGTGACACATCTTTATAGTAATTCTGGAATTTATCACTTGAGGTATCGTAATTCGTATGGAACATTTCATTATAATCCTTGATGGCTTCTTCCAGAAATTCTCTGGACGGTTGATCAAGGGCAGAGGTATCCTCTGAATTTTCTTCATCCAGAATACCATCCGATTCTTCCTCATTTGCACCATAACTGAAAATGGTCGCAACACGTAGCTTCTTGGTCGGGTCTTCTACCATCTGCTTTTTAAATTCCTGATAATACAATTTTGCCATCGGAACGCTCGATACTGCAAAAATGGAATTAAAACCGCTGATACGCTGTTTCTGCTTGATTTCCTCTACCTCGTCCCGTTTGGCAGAAGCTACCTCTGCGATATTAGTCAGCGTATTATATATGTAAGTTTTATCTCCACGATAGGTCTTCTGGTCAAAATGTTCCAGTATATACTGTGTTACAATTCGGATACGCTCAGGAGCCATCATAACCTTTTCACGGTTGATGTCCCAGACCATCTCATCTGTGATTTCTTCTTCCACATCCATCGTTTTAATATAATCCACCCGGAATGGAAGAACATTTTTATCGTTAATAGCATCCACAATCGTATAACTGTGGAGCTGATCTCCAAAGGTCTGACCTGTAGTAAAGAATTCTGGATTTTTTGCTCTGCCGGAATTAACAGAAAAAATCGGTGTTCCTGTAAATCCAAACAGATGGTATTTCTTGAAATTCTTCACAATCGCAGTGTGCATATCCCCAAACTGACTGCGGTGGCACTCATCAAAAATAATAACGATATGTTTCGTATAAACTTCATGTCCCGGATTCTTTTTTATAAAGGTAGCCAGTTTCTGAATTGTAGTAATGATGATGTGTGCATCCGGGTCTTCCAACTGCCGTTTTAATATGGTTGTCGAGGTATTGCTGTTGGCCGCACCTTTTTCAAAACGGTCATATTCTTTCATGGTCTGGTAGTCCAGATCTTTGCGGTCAACCACAAACAGTACCTTGTCAATATAAGGCAGTTTCGATGCCAGTCTTGCCGTCTTGAACGAAGTCAGCGTCTTGCCGGAACCTGTGGTATGCCAGATGTAACCACCACCCTCGACACTGCCGTACTTCTTATAATTATTGGCAATTTCGATACGATTGAGAATCCGCTCCGTAGCCGTGATCTGGTACGGACGCATGACCATCAGCATATCCTCAGATGTAAAAATGCAATACTTCGTAAGGATATTCAGAATCGTATGCTTTGCGAAAAAAGTCTTTGTAAAATCAATCAGATCAGGAATCACCCGGTTGTTGGCATCTGCCCAGAAGCAGGTAAACTCAAAACTGTTACTGGTCTTGGTCTTACTTGCTCCCCGTTTCTCATGTTCTTTTTCTGCATTCCTTCTGGTACTGTTGGAATAATATTTTGTATTCGTGCCATTGGAAATAACAAAAATCTGAATATATTCATACAATCCGCATCCTGCCCAGAAAGAGTCTCTCTGGTAGCGGTTGATCTGATTGAATGCTTCACGGATAGCAACTCCTCTGCGCTTCAGCTCAATATGCACAAGAGGAAGACCGTTTACTAATACTGTAACATCATAACGGTTGTCATGCTTTGCACCATTTTCCATGCCAATTACATACTGATTGATGACCTGCAACCTGTTGTTATGGATGTTCTTTTTATCTATGAGTGTAATATTCTTGGAAGAACCGTCATCACGAGTCAGGACTTGGACATTGTCCTCCTGTATCTTCCTAGTCTTTTCCACAATATGCTCATTTGGATTGGCAACGGCATTTTTGAAAAAATCATCCCATTCTGTGTCTGAAAACTGATAGTTATTCAATTCCTCTAATTTCTTACGGAGATTGGCAATCAGGTCTTTCTCCGTGTGAATCGGCAGATATTCATATCCCTGTTCACAGAGCAGACGGATAAACTCCTGTTCCAGTTCTGCTTCGCTCTGGTAACTGTCAGAACGCTTCTTGACTGGCTCATATTCCGTGACAACGGTATTCTCCGATGTCTCCGCTACAATATTAAAGTACGGCACATCCTCGCCTCCTTACTTTGGTAATTCTTTAAAGGATAACAGCTTATCCCTGTAATATTCATACTGCTTCTGACGTGCTTCGATTTCTGCCGGAAGTCCTGCAGACAAGTCGTTGCAGAGAGTGTTAAAATGGTCTAGAATTTCTGTAATTTTCTTCTGCTCCTTGACCGTTGGAACAGCAATTGAAATATTTAAAATATCTGCTTTCCGTAAATTTGTTTGGTCTGCTCCGTTATCATACCTTAACAACTGTGGATTACGACTTAATATATAATACAAATATTTTGTAGTAACCAAATCTGATCTGCTAACTGTAAATGCTCCAATTCTCTGATTAAGAGTATATTTATCATCCTCATCAACTAAGTAACATTTTGCCAGCGCACGACCATTTGGCAAATCACTCATAACCATCAGAATATCATTCACATATAATGGACAAATCTGGTCATCCGAATATTTCCTCACTTGCCCATCAGTAGAAATAAACTTAGAATTTACAACAATATATTTTCCATCAGCTACAATGCTTTTTTCATGCCCTTTGCCATTTCTGAAATCAGCAATATAATCAAGGCTAACCATTGCATAACCAAACACATACTGAATGAGCTTAATTGCGCTCAGCTCTGTCTGTCTGTCTGTCTGTCTGTCTGTCTGTCTGTCTGTCTGTCTGTCATGAGCGTGCTACCCGTTTCAGCAAATGTCAAGAGCAAATCACGATAATATTCATATTGCTTCTGACGTGCTTCTATTTCGGCTGGCAATCCAATGTTCAAGTCAGTGCAAATAGCTTCAAAATTATCTAATACTCGAACCAAACGTTCTTGTACATTCAAAGGTGGGAGCGGAATAATAAAATCATTAAGCTGTTTCAAATTTAAATTCGGTTGTGCAGAACCCTTGATATTTTTTTGCATATACCTCTTCATCAAATCAGATTGCAATAAATACATTACATATTTGGGGCTGTTTCCTTTTGCAAGCCTAATAATTGCAAGAGCTTGATTTGTATTTGCAGGTAAAATCTCTTTAGGAACTATTGCACATTTCCCAATTGTTGCTCCTGCAATGGTAATAAGGATATCATTTTCTTCCAACATAGATCTTTTCAAAAATGTGGTATGCGTTTCTTCATCCACATAAGACAGCTTATTTGGAATAATCTTTGCTCCATCAAATGCTTCAGTTTTTACAAAAGATACCCCTGTTTTGGTATAGCTTTTAGGAGTTGTACCTTTGGTAATAATAGAGCATATATCACCCAAACGAACGTGTTTGATTGTAGTATCAAATGTAAGTATATTATCTCTGTAATACTCATACTGTTTCTTCCGAGCTGTAAGCTCGGCTGTAAGCTCGGCTGTAAGTAACGTGAAAGAGTCCAAAATATGGACTATTTCACGTTGTACCTCCAGAGGAGGTACAGGAAGCTTAATGGCTTTAATTGATGGGACGCTAGAATGAACAACTTTACTTTTTACCTTTCCAGAACTTTTCTGTCTTTGTGCATCTACTGTGGATAAAGCATAGCTTATGTATTTGGGATCTTCTTTATGTTTCAGTACAACTATATCTCCACCCGCTAAACATTTCTCATTTCCTATATATGCACAACACTTTGCAATATCTTCAACACTTTCTCCAGTTATTGCAAATAAAATATCTCCATGTTCAAAATACTTTGGCGATTTTACATACTCCAATTTTGTATGAGACTTGCATTCTTCGAACCAGACACCGTACGTTGTATAAATTTCTCCATAACGCACACATGGTATTCCTTCCTCAGTTACCTGATCCCTTTTAATACCAGAACCTCTATATATATCCACTGCTATTTCATCAATCGTTTTATATTCCACACCGTTTGGGCAAAACTCCGCAATCAGTTCATCTAATTGGCTCATGCTTCAGCCTCCTTGCTCAAAACAGCCTGTAATCTTTTTGCAAGTTTTTGTTTCAAATCGTCATCGTTTGCATAAAGAACAATGTTGTCACCACTTACATCAAAATGAACTCTTTCACTATCAAAAAAACTTTGTTTACAAGTTAAAATTAATTTGATTGGATGATTACACAACTGTAGTCCTCTGGCAATTCCGGCTTCATAATAAACACCGCCACGATTTCCTGTTAAATCTGCAATCAAGGCAACAGAATCTGTTATTTCAGCAGTAATTTCTCCGATAATAGATCCATTGAATTGTTTCTCATCAATTCTCATAGCCGAATAATTCAATGATTGAATAACAGGCTTATATACATTTTCATATGTAGAAGCAGTTTCTTCCGCAAACATCATAGCAACAAATATTTGATTTCTTTTCATTATTGGTGGAATGGACACTTTATCGTATTTTCTCTTATAGAGTTGGCGTAATAATGCCACCAAATTTTCGCAACGCTGAAAAGCATCTCCTTGCTTTTTTATACCATCAATAAGTATCCATGCTTCTTCGTTGCTTTCATTAATTTCATCTAAAAACGCCTCTACCTCATAAACCCATTCACTGACATTAGGTTGTTTTGGATTATCAATCAAATTTTTCAACGCTTCTTTTTCTTTCATAATTACACCTCGATTTCTGCAATGATCTTATCAATCTCATCACGGAGTACCTGCTCACGGGCAACAATTTCCTTAATTTCTGCATTCAGCTTCACGATGTCAATTTTCTCTCTGGTATCTTCGGCTTCAACATAAGTGGATACAGACAAGTTATAATCATTACCGGATACTTCTTCATAGCTTGCTAGATGTGCAAAATACTCCACTTCTTCACGCTTAGCAAACATATCCACGATGCGGTCAATATTTTCTGGTGTCAGCTTATTGTTGTTAGTAACCTTCACGCACTCGCTTGTAGCATCAATAAATAGTGTCTTGTTGTCTGCCTTGTTCTTTTTCATTACCATGATACAGGTTGCAATTGAAGTGCCAAAGAACAGGTTACTCGGCAACTGAATAACGCAATCCACATAGTTGTTATCTACCAGATATTTACGGATTTTCTGCTCTGCACCACCACGGTACATGATTCCCGGAAAACATACGATGGCAGCAGTTCCATTGGATGCAAGCCATGATAAACTGTGCATAATAAACGCCATATCCGCTTTGCTCTTAGGTGCCAGAACTCCAGCCGGAGCAAAACGAGGGTCATTGATGAGCAGTGGGTTTTCGTCTCCCGCCCACTTGATAGAATATGGCGGATTAGACACGATCAGCTCAAATGGCTCATCATCCCAGTGCTGTGGACTGAGCAATGTATCCTCACAAGCTATATCAAATTTATCAAATCCCACATCATGCAGAAACATATTAATACGGCACAGGTTGTAAGTTGTGATATTGATCTCCTGCCCATAAAATCCGTTACGGATAGCATCCTTTCCAAGAATTTTCTCAGCCTTCAAAAGCAATGAACCCGAACCGCAAGCAGGATCATATACTTTATTGATTTCTGTTTTTCCTACAGTTCCAAGGCGTGTGAGTAGTTCGGACACATCTGCCGGAGTAAAGAACTCTCCACCAGATTTTCCGGCATTCGATGCATACATAGTCATAAGATACTCATACGCATCACCAAAGGCATCAATGGAATGATCTTTCACATCTCCCAGATTCATTTCGCCTACGCCATTCAGTAACTTTACGAGTTTTTCATTACGCTTTGCAACGGTAGAACCCAGTTTATTGCTGTTTACATCATAGTCATCAAACAGTCCGGCAAAGTCACTCTCTGCCTCACTTCCTTTCGCTGATTCCTCGATGTGACGGAACACACGCTCCAGTGTTTCATTTAAGTTTTCATCATTCGCAGCATTGGCACGGACATTACAGAAAAGTTCACTCGGAAGGATAAAAAATCCTTTTTCCTCTACCAGTCCTTCTCTTGCTTCTTCTGCATCTTCATCCGGCATTTTAGCAAAATCAAAATCCGTGTTGCCCGCATCAATCTCACCACTGTTTATGTAATTACACAAGTTTTCGGAAATATAACGATAGAACATCGTGCCAAGAACATAATTTTTGAAGTCCCAACCATCGACTGCTCCACGCAGTTCATCTGCAATTGCCCATATTGCACGGTGCAGTTCATCACGTTCCTGTTCCTTTTTGGTATCAACCATTCTCTTTTCCTCCGTTATCCTCTGGTACAAATTCCAGAATATCGTCAACGCCACAGTTCAGAACACGACATATACTCTCTACGCTTTCGAGGGAAATATACCCATTACGTTTCAGCCGTGTGATGATATTTGCGGAGAAACCAGCCTCCTGCTGCAACTGTGCATTCGTCATATTTTTTTCTATCAATAAATGGAATAATTTTTTATAACTGACTGCCATGTCATACCTCCATTATTTTACCAACAGATATAGGAATAGAGTATCACGAAAACGTGAATTTTTCAATCTATACAAAATTTTTGTAATCCAAAACAAGCAAAAAGCCATAAGATTTTCTTTTCAAAATCTTACAGCTCTTCTATCATGTTGCGTCCCAAAATCATCTATATTTACATGTAATATCTGCACAAAATCCCGTGGGTTATTTTCGGGTTATTTTTCAGCTGCCTATGCCTTCCGGACCTTGATTTTACTGACTTTTGGGAGAAGCTTTCAAAGAGTGCCGTGGCATATAAATAATACTTTTATCATTGTTGGATAACCTCGCATTTCTTAGTTTTTCTTGGTATTTCGGGCTTTCTAAGCCTTTGTAAATTTTTGCTTTTTGGCATAACTTTGTTTATATTTGCATAATATCGTCCGCAAAAGGTGTAAAATAAGGTGTATATTTTTCTATTTTACACCTTGCTATTTTCAATTAAAAATCGTAATTACATAACCTGAATCCGAGCAATTTCTTCCCTGGCATCCTCAAGATTTACATGCGTATATGTATTCAACGTTACGCTGATCTCTGAGTGGCCCATCAAATATTGCAATGCTTTTGGATTCATTCCGGATTTTGTCATATTTGAGCAATAGGTGTGCCGGCATACATGTGGATGTGTCAAGTATAGGACAAAAAAATTTTATTTTTTTCTGCCGAAGACTATCTGACGCTTCCATCAGGTAGTCCCAGCACCTTTATTATCTTCTGATAAGTCATTCTTGTCCTGCTCAAGTTATCTCTGTTCTGA
>ENA-OQKH01000402-OQKH01000402.1-human-gut-metagenome-genome-assembly--contig:-NODE-402-length-32569-cov-7.961744_pt1 | contig 32569 bp, 30 predicted proteins | sample MGYA00242645_ERZ504791 | MGnify/ENA primary metagenome ERZ504791 (study PRJEB26092, sample SAMD00036388) | human gut metagenome | host: Homo sapiens | study: EMG produced TPA metagenomics assembly of... | reverse complement strand
GTATTCAGTCATGGAAAATCCCCCTTTCTTCGATTATGGGAAAGGGCGGCAGCACTTTTTGCTGTCGCCCCTTGATTCCCCACCAGCAAGGACAGACGTGGCTGTCAACGGTGGGCGTAGCCCATTTACTTGCCGTTGACTGGCTCGGCTGGGTTTGCTATCTGTTCTGTTGATTTTAGCACGCAAAATCGTCATCGAATGGCGGTTTCATGTGTTCGGATTTATACGCTGAACAGTTATCTTTCACTCGAATAGTCAATAATGATTTTTTTGCAATCTTCGCACTTGAACGCAAATACGGTGTTGGAATTATCCGCTGCGCCATTGGAAAGGCAAGTGCTTCCCTTGCCCAAAGAAGAAAGTGATGCAACAAGCTGCTTCTTCAATGTCCAATACACGCCATCCCGACATTGGATATAACCCAATGTCATTTCTTTTTCACAATAAGGACACTTCATAAACTCTTTCCCCTTCCATCTTTCAAAGGCGTAAATCGCACGCGTTCTGTTTCATTTATCTCCGTCGCGCTTATTCTCTTTAATTGCCCGCAACAGGCAAAGTCCCATAGCCAAAACGGGCAGCAGCACCCGCAAGCACAAAAAGCCTTGCGGATCACCGAAATGAATATTTGCATCCAGAAGCAGTCCGGCTCCCCACGCTATCAGCGTAAAAACAATAGATGTGATGTACATAATAATATCTCCTTTTTACTTTCATCAATGAGTAAACGACTCTTTATAGGTTGCCGTTGTATCACCCGTTGTTGCTGTGATTTTCACATTATTTGTTCCGTTCTGCCGTGCAACAGGATACGGGATACTAATATCGACGGAATAGGCTTCACCCGGCTCTAATGTAACGGCTTCGGTTTCAAAGGCGTAATCCTCTCCGTTGAGAACAATTTGGGCAATCATATTCTTATCAAAGCTCACCGAATAATCGCCGATATTTTCAACGCTCCATGTGAATTTTAAGCCTTCTTCATCATATACGCCTGCGGTTGCCTTGCGTATCCCAATTTGTAGAATATCATTTTGAGAAGTGCTTTCTTCTCCTGGCAGTTCACTCTCATTGACGGGAGTTGCTTCAAGTTCGTTATTCAAATTGTTCCAATAAGAGCCAATATCCGCACTCGTGAAATACTCAAAATCGCCTGATTCTGATTTCAAATTGCCGTTTTTAGCTCCATAGCAGGCGTAAATCAAATCGTAACTTGTCCCGTCTGAAAGGTTAAATCTAAAGCTGGTCACATCCGCTCCAGCAGTTTCCTCAGCCGTTTTGTCTTTTAGGGATAAGCCCTTGAACATATCATACAGGGTCTTTATATCACTTTCAGCAACGACTACTTTCTTTTCTGCTGATGCGGGCACTCCGTCGTAGTGGTACATTTCAACGCTTTCGACATCTTCAACCTCAAACGGGAAGTCGATATTGACCGTTTTTCCGTTACAGCCAACAAGCCCCAGCGTTAGGATCAGCGCAAAGATTAAGGCGGTTATCTTCTTCATTTCATGCTCCTTTTTGTATTTAGCTATTTTTTTCATTGAACGACCACACTCCCTATCAATTTCTCACGATAGAACAAATAACTGCGTGGTCATCATTGTTATGATAGTTGATGACCAGTTTTGTGTTTTCATTGATATACCAAACATCCTCCATACTGCTACTTTCAGTTGGCTCACCCCAAGCAGCCGTTAGCTCTTGCTTGGTAAAATCAGTTATATAGCTGTTTAGCTGGGCTTCATCTTCCATATTTGATACCTGTTCCAACGAGGGTAGACTATCAATGTTTTTGTGGTGCAGATTGCCCCATGCAAAAATGCCTATCACCACTACTATTGCAATTACAAAAATAAGTATTTTTGTGTTCTTTTTCATGCAGTCACACTCCGTTCCAGATTCGTCATAAATGGAATCCTCCTTGTTTGTTATTGAGGTATCACCCATATAACGCACAAGGAGGAAAAAGGGGACAATATTTTTTGAATTATTTTTTCGTAATGCCTGCGGCGATCTTTACCAACTCGTCCGTATCAATAGAGCCATAAACCGAGAAGAAGCAGCCGTCCCACTCAAAGCAAATATAGCTCGTATCATCCTTCTGGAAGAAGTAGCCTGTTACCCCGTCTTTATCAAACGGCTCTATCTCCGTATTTTCGGTATCGAAATAAACCCGATTGTCTGACTGAGTAATTACAATATCAAAAAACTCAGACTCGCTAATAGCATATTTACGGATGACAACCCCCGGTTCCGTATTCGGCTGCTTAGTCGTATCCTGCAAAATTGCTCCGTCCGGGAGATAGCCAGCCTGATACTCGGTCAAGTCCTGCGGCTCGTCCAGCTCGTCACCGTGCAATTCAAAAATGCTGTATTTTTCAAAGGTTTCGATTACCCACGAAATGACTCTTTCCCGGAATTGGGCATTTGCCACCATGCAGGTCGAGAATAGCAAGGTCAAAGTGATGGCCGCAACCGCAACGGTTTTCCAAACCTTTCTGAACGCAATATGTGTCCGGTTGTTTCCTGCCGCCTCATCATCCGCATCTGCTTCAAGTTCGTTGTGCAAATAGCCCTTTAAGGCAATATGACAGGCTTTCCCGAAAGTATCATCAGAAATCATGTGACCTGCCTCAACGTCCATACTTGAAGATAGCAGTTCTTTGTAGAAACGAAAGCGCCCCTTGGTATTTTCCAAATGGAAAAACACTTCTGTCTCCTCCGGGGATAAGCGGAAACAATATCTGCTCAACAGCAGGACGCGCCCCTGATGGGGCAGCAACAAGATTTTCTTGCTCAACTCATGGATCTGTTGTTGGTGCAAATCAATACAAGCGCAGTTGTCATTCTCAGCAGCCGCGAGGGTGTCTGCGGTCTTTTCAAAGCTGGTCGCCGCCGCTTCTTGAAGCAAAGCCTGCCAACTCATATCCATAGTTTTACCCTCCCTCATACAGTTTTCTGAGCTTCTTGACGAGCCGCTGTCCGCGTTTTTTAGCGGCATCCTCTGAAATGTTCAGAAGCTCTCCGATCTCTTTGTATCCCATTTCCTCGGCGTACCGAAGATAGACAAAGCGCCGATCATCAGGGTCGAGCCGGTCTATCAGCTCGGTCAGCTTACGCACATCGGCATTGTGAATACACTCGTCTGCGAGGTCATCGGAGTTTTCATCCGAAACGCAGTCCCAGCGGTCAAGGTGAACGCTCTGCTGGGAATGACGCAGCACATCAATAGAAGCGTTTTTCACTATGGTAACGCAGAAAGCGGTCATTTGGGGACAGGGTAATTCAGAAATTTTTTCGATGTTGTCCATAATCTTTACAAATGCGGTGGACACAACATCTTCTGCGGCTTCTTCTGATTTTACGATTTTGAACGAAATGCGCTGAAAGAGGACACGATGCTCATGGAATATCCGCTCTACCAGCGCACGCTGTTCATCATTCAAAACGCCAAATAGGAGTATCATCATAATAGGTTCCTCGTGGGTAATTCGTTGCAGCCTATCTTTATCGGACAGGAAAACGCACTCACACAAGCGCTTTTCTCACGGCACGATATTTCAAATTATACCACAGAATAATCCTACGGAAAAGAGGTGGAAATGCCTTGTGGTTGCCTTGCTTCGGAATAGTGGCAGGGCTAGCTATCCTTGTTTTGCTTTGTGCTTCTCTACCGTACATGAGCATTGGAAGCAGGGTTGTCCTGGCCATAACCTTCCAGAAGGTTGATAACGCCCCAGATACCAAGACCTGCGCCCAGGGCCACTACGAGAGTCTGCAAAACACCAACAGCACTGTTGAAAAAGTCCATAAAATAATCCTCCTAAAAAATGTTTTTGATTTTGGGTTAAGTTGTTGCGTCAATCTCGTACACATCGAAGGTGTCCGTGGGTTTTACCACGGCACGCTGCTTCTTCATGTACCGTTCCATGTCAAAGACATTTTTAGGGTCGGCGTCGGCCGTGTATCTGTAATTTGGGTGCCGGGTGAGGTCGTACTTGTCCGAAAGGAACGGGCGCACGCCCCGCAGCATGAAGATACACTTGCCGCCGTCCATCACTGCCAATTCGTCCTGGGTCATCAACTCCTTTCCTAATTTCTGATAACTGAGGCCATGGGAAACCTGGCTGCCCCGGTTTTCGGACTGGTTATAAAGATCAATGGTCTCTTTCCCCAGCAGCTCCGAAATCTCCTTGAGCGTAGACTTCTCCTTGCCTCCCAAAAACAAGGTGCTGTCACAGTTACCGACGATGGTATCTGCCGCGTCCTTGTAGATGGTCTTTAGCTGACTCTGCGACTGCAAAATAATAGAAGCCGATATTTCACGGCTTCGGATGGTGGCGATCAGCTTATCGAAGTTCGGTATCTGGCCGATGTTGGCAAACTCGTCCAGGATCAGACGGACATGGACAGGCAACCGCCCGCCGTAGAAGTCATCCGCCTTGTCGCAGAGCAGATTGAAAAGCTGACTATACATGAGGGCGGCCACGAAATTGAAAGTGCTGTCCGTATCCGAAAGGATCACAAACAGCGCCGTCTTTTGGTCGCCCAGGGTATCCAGTTCCAGTTCGTCATATTCCATCAGGTCCCGCAGCTCCTTGATGTCGAAGGGAGCAAGCCGGGCACCGCAGGAAATGAGGATGGATTTTAAGGTCTTGCCCGCCGCCATCTTGAATTTGCGGTACTGCTTGACGGCGAAGTGGTCCGGCTCCCGTTCCTCCAACTGAGAAAAAAGCAGGTCCACCGGGCTTTGATAAGTCTCGTCATCTTCTCTGGCTTCACTGGCATTGATAAGGTCCAGAAGCGTGATGAAGTTCTTTTCTTCCTCCGTGGCCTCGTACCAGATGTAGCCGATCAGCGCGGAATAATAGAGGCGTTCTGCTTTGACCCAGAAATCTTCCGAAGATTTTTCTCCTTCGCCCTTCGTGTTCATAATCAGTGCGTTCACCAGCTTTAAGATATCTTTCTCTGACCGAATGTAGGCCAGTGGATTGTATTTCATGGATTTTCGGAAGTTTATCAGGTTGAGGCATTTGATACGGTATTTCTTCCGTTCCAGGAAAGTGCCGATCTCCGGCAGCAAGGTTCCTTTCGGATCAGTGCAGACATAGGACGAATGAGCTTGCAGCAGCGACGGCTTACAGAAGAACCGCGTCTTGCCGCTGCCGGAACCGCCGATTACCAGAATATTTTTGTTTCTGGCATATTTCGGCTGCTTTGGGCGGCTCGCCATCGTGATCCGTTCCGTCTGCGTCATGGGGATGTTCTGGAAAAAGTCCTTGTCCATGTAGGGAGCTATATCTGCCGCCGTACCCCAGCGAGCAGAACCATACTCGATCCCGTGGCGGTATTTCTTTGCGTTCTTGCCTTTCAGGTAGACCGCCATACGAAGGACAACCGCACCGGCTATGCCGATCAGCAGGTCCGTGGGATGGAAACTGAGCCACGGGGAGGAAAGTGCTGCCGTGAAGCCGTCCCCGATAGAAAGCAGCTTGCCGGAGAGGTCAGCGCCGGGCGCAAGCCGGAAAGCCTGTGCCAGCTTATCGAAGGGATACACGAACAGAAGATACGGAAGGTTCAGCAAAAACAGTTTTTTCATGTTCATCTCTGCACGCTCCGATCTTTGACCTTTACTTTTTCCCGGTCAATGGTGCGGTGTTCCGGTTTCTCCGCCGTCTGTTCCTTCGCCTGGGTCAGCCGTTCCCGGATGGAGGGCTTTTCCTCACGGCTCATTTTCCGGCTGGCAAACTCCTGAAATGCCACTGTGATGGCGTCTGCATCCCGGCTTTTGAAAAAGACCAGGTAACGGGGCTGCTCTGCGGCGGTGTCCTTCCTCAAGGCAAAATCCACATGGTATTTCTTCGCCACACGGGAGAAAGCCTTGATATTCTTGTCGCTGATCTCGATATTGGCAAGACCGGCGTTCTGGCTGGCAAGCTGTTTAAGGCTCTGCCTGCCGCGATAGATTTTTGGCTTCTGGCTTTTCTGAATTTCCTCCAGGAATTTTTTGACTGCCTTTTCAAAGACCTGCTCACTTAGCTTGGCTCCGTCAACAATGAGTGTCACGGCGCCCCGTGTTACTTCCTCCTGCATTTAGCCTCGCCCCCTTTGCCCGTCCCCGTACATATCGTGTTGCACCAGGGAAGAATAATAGCTGTTGATGGTGGTCGGGGCGTTATACAGCGCCGCCAGAAGGTATTTCTTGATATTGCGGACATAGGTGGTGTTGTCCTTCATGCAGTCCATGACATACTGCACATGGGAACTGTCCAGCTTCATAAACCGGGACTTTACCACCTCCGCCGGATAATCGTCTCCGGCAATGCGGATGACTTTGCGGGCAGAACATACGGTATCCACGATCAGGTCAACGATCTCGTCAAGCTGCTCACGGTCGATATGGCTGTCCTGCACCAGATAGCTGTACTCGATGTTATCCAAAATCACTTCACGATAGCATTCTCTGGCTCCCATCCGATCCGTTCCCATCCTTGCCCCTGCGGGGGTAGGGGGATTTGATTGGATAGGATTTGATATCTCCGTACTTGATAAATCAGTCTTTGGTTGATTAGTATTTAATTGTGCGGGGTTTTCCGTACACGGTTCCGCCGTATCCGGGACACCCATATCCGGGTTTTCCGTATATGGCTTTGCCGTACCCGGTAAAGACGTACCTGGGCTTGACGGCGGTTCGCACTGAGGCATTTCGTAAATGACATACTCGGTATCCGTGATCTTGCCTTTTTCATCCCGAAGCTGTGTGCGCCGGATATACCCGTGGATTTCCAGCTCCTTCAACGCCGCACCGATGCTGTCCACACCTTCCCGGCAGATCGCCGCAAGACCTCTGGTGGTGTAATTCCACTCGTCAGGGAGCGACAACATCATGGACAGCAGCCCTTTGGATTTCAGGGTCAGCGTTCGATCTTTCAAGTGATGGTTCGACATGACCGTATAATCACGGGTCTTTTCAATACGAAAAACAGCCATCTTCGCACCTCCTTCCTGTGAAAATAAAAAGTGTTGATTTTGAGCGGTTTATCCGTCTGTATGCCTCCATAGCCTCCCACATGGGAAAACATCCACGCCCTGTTCAGAACGCAAGCCACGGAGGAAGAAACAGAAAATATCCCACTGATTTTGATACATTTTGGGGGCGGCTACCTCTCACGGTCTTTATGGTCATAGTGGAGATCGCCGGAAAGCACCTTCGCATGGTTACGGATTTTGATATGACCCTTTTCCTGATTTTCCAAAGCCTTGCTGTATCCGGTGTCGGTCAGGAACAGGCGCATTTTCTCACCCTTCCAGCCAACAGGCGAGTCATGGGTAAGAACATCAAAGACGATCATGTGTCTGGTTGCCGGGTCGAAACGCTCCAAAGCCATAATGTCATGGCCGGATAACTTCTGCGCCCCGGATTGCTGTCTGGCCTCTGCCAGCATTTCCCCGATGGTGCGGGCTTTCTCCGGCAGACGGTATTCGGCCTGCACCTTGCGGATCAAATCCATGCACTCCTGATCCGACAGTGGGCGGAGCTTGTCCAGAAGGCCTTCCGCCGTTTCTTTCGTTGCCGAGTTCGGCGCATAGCGCCATGTCATGTAAATCTCATTCAGGGCGGCGTTCTGATTGGTACTTTCAATCTGAAACACCATCCTCATTTCTGCTTCTGTTAGTTTCATTGCCAGCCTCCTTCAAAAATGGGTATAAAAAAACGCCATAGGTTTTTTGAGCCTACGGCGTTTCTTGCGATATTCACAATTCTAAACTTTCCAGCCACTCGTCAAAAGATTTCTTGGAAACGCGGATCGCATTGCCTATGCGGACGATCCTGAACTCCTCCTGCTTGACGAGCTGATATGCGGTTGTGCGGCCGATGTTGAGCATGGCCGCAATCTGTTCCACGGTATATGTGCGCGGTTCCGGCAGTGACTTTTTCTCTTTCTTGTCCATAGTAACCTCCATGTATTTGCCTTGTCATTTTGACTAAGGGAGTGAAGAATGGCAGTAGCAATCGGCTTTGGCTGGGTGTCCTCTTGCTAAGAATTTGCTAATAGGACCACCCAACGGACACATAAAACTGCGTCAGAATAGGTGTTTTGCACCATAAAGTTCGTTTACTACAAGTCATTCTGCGTAAGGGATGATATTGGAAGTTACATCCGAACCGTGTATCACATGATAAGCCATACTCCTAAGCGTGGGGCCGGAGGTTCAAATCCTCTCTGGGACGCCAGAAAGCACCGCTGCAAGCCTTTTTCGGGGTTTGCAGCGTTTTTTGCTTCTCCTTCTCCCGGTGATTTCCACTTTCGTTACCGGGAAATTTTTATGCGCCGATACCAGAGCGGCAATTCAGAAAACCCGGAATGAATACAGTTGCCGCAGAGAACTTGCGGCGGGGGCGTTTGTAGTGTAAAATATAGATAATGATATTTGCGTGAGCACGCAAATATACAAAATGGCGTGCTTTTGGGGGAATGCGGCGCCCCCGAAGGCACCGTGCAAAAAACAACTCTCTGTTGAAAGGTGGGCGTAGAATTGAATGTAAAACTGAAAGAAAAAATCAGAGAGTCGCTCTCTGCCGTGCTTCCAATCACCGGGATCGTCCTGATGCTCAGCATCTTTGTAATCCCGATGGAGCTGGGAAGCGTAGTCATGTTCCTGACGGGAGCCCTGATGCTGATCGTTGGCATGGGCTTTTTCCAGCTCGGTGCAGAGATGGCGATGACGCCGCTCGGCGAAGGCGTTGGCGTGCAGATCTCCAAAATGAAAAAACTGCTTACAGTCCTGCTGACAGGGTTTCTCATGGGCGTCATCATTACCGTGTCGGAGCCGGACCTGCAGGTTCTTGCGGGGCAGGTGCCGTCTGTGCCGAACATGGTGCTGATCATGACGGTGGCTGTCGGCGTGGGGCTGTTTCTGGCGCTGGCCATCGTGCGTATCCGCTATAAGATCAGCCTGTCGATGCTGCTGATCGTTTGCTATCTGGCACTCATTCTGGTGTCTGCTTTTGTGCCCAAGGAGTTTTTGGCAGTGGCCTTTGACTCCGGCGGCGTCACAACCGGCCCGATGACCGTACCTTTTATTATGGCCATGGGTGTCGGGCTGGCCTCGGTGCGCAGCGATAAAAATGCGGCAAATGACAGCTTCGGTCTGGTGGCGCTTTCCAGCGTGGGGCCGATTCTGGCGGTGCTGATCCTCGGCTGTTTCTTTAAGCCGACCGAGGCGGCCTACACCCTTACCGATGTTGCCACCGTTGTCACCACGCAAGATGTTGCCCGGGTGTTTGCGCAGGGGCTGCCGCTCTACGCCAGGGAGGTGCTTCTTTCACTGGTGCCGATCCTCTGGGTGTTTTTGATTTTCCAATGGCTGACCCACCGCTACCATGGGCTGCAAATCAAGCGCATCATCGTCGGCTTTGGGTATACCTATATTGGACTGGTGCTGTTTTTGTGCGGTGCCAATGTCGGGTTTGCACCCGTTGGCGCCTACCTTGGCAAGGAACTGGCAGGGCTATCGTTGCGCTGGATTCTGGTTCCCATCGGTGCGCTGATCGGCTACTACATCGTCAAGGCAGAGCCTGCCATTCAGGTGCTGAACCATCAGGTGGAGGCCGTCACAAACGGCGCCATCTCGGTCAAAATGATGAACCGCTGTATGCAGATTGGTGTGGCAGCCAGTGTCGGTCTGGCCATGCTGCGCGTGCTGACCGGCATATCCATCCAGTGGTTTGTCATCCCCGGGTACATCATCGCGCTGGTGCTGTCCCGTATGGTGCCGGATATTTTTATTGGCATTGCGTTTGACTCCGGCGGCGTTGCCAGCGGCCCGATGACCTCGACCTTTTTGCTGCCGCTCAGCATCGGCGTATGTGAGGCGCTGGGCGGCAACCTGATGACCGATGCGTTCGGTGTTGTTGCGCTTGTTGCCCTGACGCCGCTGATCGCCATCCAGCTTATGGGGCTGGTATACAAGCTGAAAACCGCTAAGCGGACGCAGACCGTACCGGCTGCTATCGCCGATGACTGCGACATGATCGTTGATCTTGAGGAGGGCGACTAAAATGGAGCATGAGAAGAAAGTGTCATTTCAGCTGTTGGTGCTGATCACAACGCCGAAGCTGGCGGAGCACGCAGCCGAAATGTTCAAAAAAGGGGCGCTGCCGCTGCAATACCGCTTTAATGCCGAGGGGACGGCCTCCAGCGAGATCATGGATATGCTCGGCCTTGGCAGCATTGACAAAAGTGTTCTGGTCAGCATGGTCCCGAAGCATTTGTCCCCGATTTTGATGGAAAAGCTCTATACGGAATTGCAGCTGCACAAAGCCAACAGCGGCATTGCTTTTACGATCCCTTTGAACGGTGCAAACAACATGATCTTGCGTATTCTGGACCACGATGCAGGCAAGGATGTTCTGAATACCAGCGGAAAGGAAGAAAACAGTATGTCTGAAACGAAACACTCTCTGGTTGCAGCGATCGTGAACAGCGGCTTCAGCGATGATGTGATGAAGGCGGTTCGTGCGGCGGGTGCCACCGGCGGCACCGTCATCCGCAGCCGGCGCATCGGCAATGAGGAGGCGACCGGCTTTTGGGGGCTGAGCGTGCAGGATGAAAAGGAGATCGTTCTGGTATTGACAGAATCTGCCAACAAGGTCGCCCTTATGCAATCTCTGGGCGAAAGCTGCGGTATGCACAGTGCGGCGCAGGGCATCTTTATGTCGATGCCGATCGACTCAGTTGCCGGCCTGTAAGTGCGGCTGACGGCCGGATTGTTTACAATTTATGGTGGATTATCCGGCCCCCGGCGTGCTACACTAGCCGTATCAGGAAATAGGAAAGGGGCATTTGCCATGTGTACCGCAGCAACTTATAAGACAGCAGATTTCTATTTCGGACGCAATCTTGACTATGAATTTTCCTACGGGGATGAAGTCACGGTCACGCCGCGCAGCTATCCGTTTGCCCTGCGCTGCATGGGGAATTTCCGCACAAGGTATGCCATGATCGGCATGGCCTATGTGGCAGGGGAGTACCCGCTGTATTACGATGCCATCAATGAAAAGGGCCTCGGCGTTGCCGGGCTGAACTTTGTGGGCAACGCCGTCTACCACCCGGCGGCAGACGGTAAAAACAACATCACCCAATTTGAGCTGATCCCCTGGCTGCTGGGCAGCTGTGCAACGCTGGCAGAGGCCCGCGCCCTGCTGGAGAAGGCCAACATTGTAAATATTCCGTTCAGTGACCAGCTGCCGCTGGCCCAGCTGCACTGGCTTGTGGCCGACAAGACCGGCAGCATTACGGTGGAATCCACCGCCGATGGGCTGCATATCTATGACAACCCCGTGGGTGTGCTGACAAACAACCCGCCCTTTCCGCAGCAGCTTTTTGCGCTGAACAACTACCGTGCGCTCTCACCGGCTACGCCCGCCAACACCTTTGCGGCCGGCCTTGACCTGCCGGTCTACAGCCGCGGGCTGGGCGGGCTGGGCCTGCCGGGGGATCTGTCCAGCCAGTCCCGCTTTGTGCGGGCGGCATTCGTCAAGATGAACTCAAAATCCGGTGACAGCGAGACCGAGAGTGTGGGGCAGTTCTTCCACATTCTGCACGCGGTCGAACAGCAGCGCGGCTGCTGCGAGCTGGACGGCGGCAAGTATGAGATCACGCTGTATACAAGCTGCTGCAACGCCGACAAGGGAATTTACTACTACACGACCTACGGCAACCACCAGATCACGGCAGTGGATATGCACCGTGAGGATCTGGACGGCACCCGGCTGGTGCGCTATCCGCTGGTGCAGGGGGAGAAAATTGCCTTTCAGAACTGAATTGCTTTAAAAACGCGAAAAAAGCGCTTGCAACGCACAGAAAACTATGCTATACTGTACGGTGCATGAGACTTTTCGCGCCATGGCGGCGTGGATAGAAATAGAAGGAGTGCTAAGCAATGAACTGGTATGAGATCGCTCTCGGCGTCGTCCTCGTCGTCGTGTCCCTGTTGATCATCGTCTTTACCCTCGCACAGGAGCAGAAGGGTCAGGGCCTGTCCGGCGCTATCATGGGCGAAAGCTCTGCTACGATGGCTGCCGGCCGTGAGCGCGGCGTGGACGCCAAGCTGGCTAAGCTGACCAAGGTTTGCGGCGTTGTTTTCTTCGTCGTTACGCTGGTCGTCTGCGTTCTGAGCGCACGCCTGTGATGCTCGCAGGGTAAGCAAAGAAACAAAATGGGTCCGCCAAGCGCGTCAGCTTTGCAAGCAGCGCCCCGGCGGGCCGTTTTTTGTGGGAGTATATCGGAAGGGCACCGCCGGACGGCGGTGCGGCGTAAATTAAAGGAGTACACATGACACCGTTACAGAAAAGTATTTTAAACGCAGTCAAGCGCCGCCCCATGACGCTGCGTGAGCTGCAGAATAACCTGCAGGTGGACAATTCCCGCCTGCGCACCAGCGTATCGGCTATGGTCGCCACCGGCGAGCTGTCGATGCGCAACGGCACCTATGTGCCGGGCTTTGCCACCTATGAGAACACAAACGCCCCGGCGGCCATTCCCTGCACGCTGGTCAAGCTGGCAGCCCGCTTCGGCTTTGCCAGCCGCGATGACGGCGAGGGCGACATCTTTATCCCGGGGCGCGCCCTGCACGGCGCGATGCCCAACGACAAGATCAATGTCAAGCTGTTCGACCATCCCCGTGTGGAGGGCTCCTCTGAGGGTGAGGTCGTGGAGGTCACTGTCCCCAACAACCGCTTTGCGGGGACGGTCTGCCTGTCTGAGGACGGCCGCATGGCGGTTGAGCCGGACGGTTGCCGCGATGTGAAGTTCCTGCTGGCCAAGCAGGGGAGCGAGGGCGTACATCTGGGTGATAAGGTCGGCTTCCTCATCACCCACCGCGGCAACCGCCACAGCGACCACCGTGCCGCCGTGGTCGAAAAGTTCGGCTCCTCCGACTACGCCTCCGAGTGTGCCAAGGCAATCCTCTACGGCCGCAATGTCCGGCAGGAATTCCCGCCGGAGGTGCTGGAGGAGGCACACGCATACGATAATGCCGTCATCGACCCGACCGAGGCGGCCAAACGTCTGGATCTGCGCGGTATTCCCATCTTTACGATCGACTCTGCCGAGACGAAGGACATTGACGATGCCATCAGCCTGCAGAAGCTTGAGGACGGCTATGAGCTGGGTGTTCACATCGCGGATGTCAGCCACTATGTCCGCCCCGGCTCTGCGCTGGATGAGGAGGCCTACGAGCGTGCGACCAGCATCTACTACGCTGACAAGGTCATTCCGATGCTGCCGACCCAGCTGTCCAACGGTATCTGCTCGCTGAACGAGGGCGAGGATCGTCTGGCGTTCTCCTGCCTGATGCGTCTGGACGAGAACGGCGAGATCCGCAGCTACAAGTTCGTCAAGAGCGTCATCTGCAGCCGCGTCAAGGGCGTCTACAAGGAGATCAACGCTCTGCTGGAGCCCCCGGAATCTGAAACAGACGCCGACCTGACTGACCTCAGGACCAAGTATGAGGCCGTGCTGGACCAGCTGCCCGCCATGGACGAGCTGTACCGCAAGCGCCTTGTGCTGCGCAAGGCCCGCGGCGGAATGGACATCGAGTCCAACGAGGCAAAGCTTGTCATGGACGAGAACGGCCGCTGCGTGGACATCGTCAAGCGCGACCGCGGCACCTCCGAGTGCATGATCGAGGAGTTCATGCTGCTGGCCAACCAGTGCGCCGCCAATGCGGGCCGCACCAACAAGGTGCCCTTTGTCTACCGTGTACACGAGGCCCCGGACGCTGAGAAGATGGAGAAGCTGTCCGCCACGCTGCTGGCCTGCGGACTGAACGCCAAGTTCAAGAACCCCATTCCGACACAGCTGGAGCTGGCCGCCCTGCTCGATGAGACCCGCGACCAGCCCATCCAGATCCCGGTCCATACCGGCATCCTGCGCAGTATGCAGAAGGCCCGCTACGCACCGCAGCCCCTTGGTCACTACGGTCTGGTGCTGGCGGACTATGCTCACTTTACCAGCCCCATCCGCCGCTATCCCGACCTTGCCATCCATCGCATTTTGAGCGAGATGCTGCTTGGTGCGTCCGCCAGCCAGCTGCAGAAGGACTTCAACGAGTTTGCCCAGCAGGCCAGCGAGAAGTCCAGCAAGCAGGAGGTCGCAGCCGTCCGCATCGAGCGCGATGTCGAGGATCTGTATAAGGCCGAGTATATGCACAACCATCTGGGCGAGGTCTATACCGGCACGGTCGCAGGCATTACGCCGCGCGGCGTCTTTGTCGAGCTGGAGAACACGGTCGAGGGCTTTGTGCCCGCCGCGCAGCTCTGCAAGGGCGAGCCGCAGGTCATTGACGGGGTGAGCATGCTCGACCCGCTGACCGGCAAGAGCTGGATGCTCGGCTCCTCGATGAAGATTCAGGTGGCCGCCGCCGATGTGGCGCTGGGCCGTATCGACTTTGAGTATATGGTCGAGTGACTGCCCGAAAAATCTGACCCATAAAAAAGCCTCCCCCGCCCGTAGTATGCACTGCGCATACCACGGGCGGGGGAGGCTTGTATTTTATATGACCTTATGCTCCATCCACTTGCCGCTGATAAAGCGGGCGATAAAGCAGATGTCGCGGCAGAGCCAGTCGATGAACATGCCCAGCCAGACGCCGGCCAGCCCCAGATGGAACTGCAGCACAAAGACATAGCTCAGAATAACGCGGAACAGCCACATGCTTATGATGCTGACCGTCATGGTGAATTTGGCATCGCCGCCGGTGCGCAGGGCGTTGGGCAGCGTAAAGCTGCAGGCCCATAGAAAGACGCTGGCAATGTTGAACATGCGCACGACCATGGTGCAGAGGGCGGAGGCCTCCGCCGAGAGGTTGAACCAGACCACAAGCAGGGGAATCAGGAAGAACAGCGCGGCATTGGCAGCGGCCAGACCGACCATGGCAATGCCCATCAGCAGAAACACATACCGCTTGGCCTGCTTTTTCTCGCCTGCGCCCAGACATTGGCCGATAACGGGGATCATGGCAAGGCTCATCGTATTGCCGGGGATGTTTGCCAGTGTTGAAAGCGTGTTGGCAACGGCGTTGGCCGCGATGGCCGAGGTGCCCAGCGTTGAGGTCAGGCTGCTGACGCAGAGCTTGCCGATCTGGAACATGCCGTTTTCAAGGCCGGACGGGATGCCGATGGAGAGGATCTGCATGATGGGGGTGCGCCGCGGCCGCAGGTCGGCAAGGCTTTGGACCCGCAGCGGGTTGCAGAGCTTTTGGTTCTGCCACAGGATAAACACGGCGGCAAAGACACGGCCGATCAGGGTGGCCAGTGCTGCGCCGATGACCCCCATGCCGAAGCCGTAGATCAGCAGTGCGTTGCCTGCAATGTTGATGACATTCATGACAAGGCTGGCCAGCATACTGATGCGGCTGTTGCCCTGTGCGCGGAAAAGAGCCGCGCCGCCGTTATACAGGCCGATGAAGGGGTAGGATACGGCGCTGATAAGGAAATACTGCTGGGCAAACCGCATGACATCCTCATCAATGCTGCCGAAAACGCCGCGCAGGATCGGGCGGGAGAGCAGCATGCAGAGGATGCCCATTGTCACAGTCGAGAGGCCAAGCACGCTGTACAGCTGGGCCGCGCTGCGCCCGGCGTTTTCGGTATCCTTGCGGCCCAGATACTGGCTGGCAATGACTGCGCCGCCGGTGGCCAGTGCAGACAGGATCTGAATGATCAGAACATTCAGGCTGTCAACCAGCGAAACACTCGAGACAGCGGCCTCGCCCACGCCGGCAACCATCAGGGTGTCGGCCATACCCATCGTGACGCTGAGGGTCTGCTCCAGCAGAAGGGGCCAGATCAGTGTAAACAGTGCCCGTCTGGTAAACATGGGTGCCTGCGGTTTTGCGGTGACTGCCATGGTATTGCTCCTTTTTACATGCGTTTTGCATAGGCTTTACACTGATAGTATACAGCAAAATGTATGCGAAATCAATGGGTGGGCTGTGCGGCAAAAATGCGCGGAAAAGCCCGCGGCTACAGCGTTTGCTGCCAAAATTGCAAAAAATCAAATCGCAAGTATATTGTCCACTTTTGCGGGGCACAAAAACCCCGGCCGCTTTATGCGGCCGGGGCAGGGGTCACGCAGCGCAGAAAAGCAGCTGCGGGCTTGTTATGATCAGAAATCGACCTCGGTGTCGTAGTAGCAGCACTTCAGCAGCTTTTCCATCTCTTCCTGACTCGGCTGGCGCGGGTTGGAGCCGGTGCAGGCGTCTGCGATGGCGTTCTTGGCAATCTCGGGCAGTCTCTCAAGGAAGACATTCTCCGGGACAAAGCCCTGTTCACAGGGGTAGGAGTCGGGGCCGTAGTGGCCGATGCAGTGCGGGATGTTCAGGTCGTCATTCATGCCGCGCAGGTATTTGATCAGCAGCGCGACCTTCTCATCGTCATTGCTGCCGCCCAGATGCATCTTGTCGGCGATGACGCCGTAGCGTGCCTTGGCGGTGGGATCCTTGGCGTTGAAGGCGATGACCTTGGGCAGGTACATGGCGTTGGCAGCACCGTGGATGATGTGAGCGCCGTAATCAGCAAAGGCGGCGCCGGTCTTGTGGGCCATGCTGTGGACGATGCCCAGCAAAGCGTTCGAGAAGGCCATGCCGGCCAGACACTGTGCGTTGTGCATGGCATCGCGCTTTTCCATATCGCCGTTGTAGCTGCCGACGAGATCCGCCTGGATCATCTCAATGGCGTGCAGGGCCAGCGGGTCGGTAAAGTCGCAGTTGGCGGTGGAGACATACGCCTCGATGGCGTGGGTCATGGCGTCCATACCGGTGTGGGCGACCAGCTTTTTGGGCATGGTGTGGGCCAGCTCGGGGTCAACGATGGCGACATCGGGGGTGATCTCAAAGTCCGCGATGGGATACTTGATGCCCTTGTCATAGTCGGTGATGATCGAGAAGGCCGTTACCTCGGTCGCAGTGCCGGAGGTGGAGGAGATGGCGCAGAAGTGTGCCTTGCGGCGCAGCGGCGGAATGCCGAACACCTTGCACATCTCCTCAAAGGTGATCTCGGGGTACTCATACTTGATCCACATCGCCTTGGCTGCATCAATGGGGGAGCCGCCGCCGATCGCTACGATCCAGTCGGGCTCAAACTTCAGCATTGCCTCGGCACCCTTCATGACGGTGGTGACGGAGGGATCGGGCTCGATGCCCTCAAACAGCTCGACCTCCATGCCGGCTTCCTTTAAGTAAGCCTCTACGCGATCCAGAAAACCGAAACGCTTCATGGAGCCGCCGCCAACGCAGATCATGGCGCGCTTGCCGGGCAGAGTCTTCAATGCCTCCAGTGCATTGGGGCCGTGGTAAAGGTCGCGGGGTAAAGTAAATCTAGCCATAGGGATTGCCTCCTTATAATAATGCTCCGTACTTTGACAATTAAATGTCACAATTAAGTATTAACAGTATACCTCTTTTCTGTCTAAAAGGTCAATCGTCAATACGGAGAACTTCTCCGCGATTATTCGGCATTTTGCCAGTCAGGTTCTCATACGCTTATCGTATGGGGAAGGGGGCTGGTGCTATGCGTCATATCACACCGCAGCTGAACACAAAAATGCGCCTGCGCACACGGATACTGGCGGCGGTGCTGGCGGTCGGGTGTCTGGGCGGGCTGGCGGTGCGGCTTTTTGTATTGATGCTGCGCGACCCCGGCGGTTACGCGGCGCGGGCGGCCGACCAACAGCTGCGCGGCGCGACGCTGCCCGCCGCGCGCGGAGAGATCTACGCTGCGGACGGTACGCTGCTTGCGGCCAGCGAGACCTGCTGGACGATCCGCGCCGCCCCGCGGGAGATGGCGGATGAAGCCGTGGAGCCCGCCGCAAGGGCGCTGAGCGAGATTCTGGAGCTGGACTACGCCGAGACACTGGCAAAATTCAGTCAGCGGACCTCCAACGATTGCCTGCTGCGCCGCCGCGTGGACAAGGCAATGGCCGATGCGGTCCGGGACTGGTGCCGCGACAATAGTGTGCAGGGGGTTCAGATCCGGCAGGACACCAAGCGCGTCTACCCGCAGGGAAATTTTATGGGCGGCATCCTCGGCTTTACCGATGTGGACAATGCGGGGCTGTGGGGGCTGGAGCTGCGCTATAATAACGAACTGACAGGGGAGAACGGGCGCATCCTGACCGCCAAAAACGCCTGGGGCTACGACATGCCCACCCACTACCAGACCCTTGTGGATGCGGTGCCCGGCAACACGCTGACCCTTACGATCGACGCCCAGATCCAGCACTGGCTGGAAAGTGCGCTGTCCGCCGCCGTGGCCGAGCATCATGTTGCCGAGCGGGGCGTTGGCATCGTCATGGATGTACACACCGGCGCGGTGCTGGCAATGTCCTGCCAGCCGGACTACGACCCCAACTCACCGCGCAGCCTTATAAACAAGGAAGCCCGTGACACAGTAAACGCCCTGCAGGGCGAGGAACGCAGCACCGCCCTGCAGCGGGCGCAGCAGGCGCAGTGGCGCAACAAGGCCATCAGCGACCTGTACGAGCCGGGCAGTGTGTTCAAGCTTATCACGGCTGCGGCGGCGTTGGACAGCGGTGCCTGCAAGGCTACAGACTATTTCACCTGCGCGGGCAGGATCACGGTGGCGGGCACACGGTTCCGCTGCGCTAACGGCCATATCCACGGCAGCGAGACCTTTGCTAGGGGGCTGGCCGTCAGCTGCAACCCCTGCTTTATCCAGATCGGTGCGAGGCTTGGCAAGGAGCGCTTCTGCGACTATTTTGCTGCATTTGGACTGCGGGCGCCGACCGGCATTGACCTGCCGGGCGAGATACGCCGCAGCGAGTACTACACCGCCGACCGGATGGGTCCGGTGGAGCTGGCAAGCTGCTCCTTCGGGCAGAGCAGCAAGGTGAGCTACCTGCAGATGCTTACGGCCGTCTGCGCGGTGGTCAACGGTGGGAAGCTGATGCAGCCGTATCTCGTCAGCAAAATCACGGCGCCGGATGGGCAAATCATAAAGGAGATAGAGCCTGTGGTGAAGCGGCAGGTCATCAGTGAGGAAACCTCGGCCACGATGTGCCGCCTGATGGAGGGCGTTGTGACCAGCGGCACCGGCAAGCAGGCGGCTGTAGCGGGCTACCGTGTCGGCGGCAAAAGCGGCACCAGCCAGAAGCTGGACAGCGCCAACGAGGGGGCGCGCATCGCCAGCTTTGTGTCGGTCGCGCCCATAGATGACCCCAAAATTGCGGTGCTGATCTGTCTGGACGAACCCCACAGCTGGACCACCAGCGGCGGCGCACTCTCCGGCCCGGTCTGCGCCGAGGTGCTGAAAAAGGCGCTGCCGTATCTGGGGGTGGAACCGGAAAACAACGCGGGCACAAGCTGAAAATCCCTCTTGACATTCCCCGAACCTGTGCTATACTTGTAAAGTACGCAAACGAACAGTTAGATTACGAACAATTAGAAAGCTAACTGATTTTTGCCCGAAAATCAGAACAGGAGGGAAGAAATGTGCGTTGAATCGCAAAATGAATGCGGCTGCTGTGCCGATGTTCACTTCGGCGCGCTGCTGAACCAGACCTCGCGGGTCATACGCAGGGCGCTCGATGCCCGCATTTCCGGCGTCAACCCGGATCTTTCCGGCGTGCGGGGCATGGTGTTGGGCGACATCGTCCGCGGCAACCGCAGCGGGCGGGATGTATACCAGCGCGATATTGAGCAGTGGTTCAATATCCGCCGCTCAAGCGTGACGGCAATGCTGCAGGGAATGGAGCAGGACGGATTTATCACCCGCTGTGCGGTTGAGAAGGACGCCCGCCTGAAACGGCTGGTGGCCACAGACAAGGGCCGCGCCTGCCATGAACAGATCGAAGCCTGCATTGCACAGTTTGAGGATGACCTGCAGGCCGGTATTGACCCGCAGCAGACCGCCGCGGCCCGCGCTGTGCTGGAGCTGACGCTGAAAAACGCGCAGCATATTCTGGAAGAAGGAAATATAACACAAGAGAGGGGAAATACCACTTGTTAAAAACACTCGGACGCGAAACAAAAGGCTTTCGGCTGGTATCCGTGCTGACACCGGTCTTTATGATCGCGGAAGTCATCATGGAAATGATCATTCCGCGGCTGATGGCCTCCATCATTGACAACGGCGTTACGCCGGGCAATATGCAGGTCATCTACACGGTCGGCGCACAGATGATCGTGGCGGCGCTGTTCGGCCTGCTGTTCGGTATTCTGGGCGCTGTTGCCGGCTCACATGCGGCCACCGGCTTTGCCCGCAACCTGCGCCGCGCGATGTTCCGCAACATCCAGACCTTCAGCTTTGCCAACATCGACAAATACTCCACGGCGGGCCTTGTCACCCGCATGACCACCGATGTGACGAATATCCAGAACGCCTATCAGATGCTGCTGCGCATGTCGATCCGTGCGCCTGCCAGCATGATCGTGGCGCTGATCATGTCCTTCGCCATCAATCGTGAGCTGGCAAGCGTCTATCTGGTCGCTGTTATCCTGCTGGGCGGCGCGCTCGTCTTTATCATGAGCCGCGCCACCAAATATTTCGGCGAGGCCTTCCGCAAATATGACGACCTGAACGAGAGCGTGCAGGAGAATGTCTCCGCCATCCGCGTAGTCAAGGCCTATGTCCGCGAGGATTTTGAGGGCAAAAAGTTCAAAAAGGCCAGCGAGAATGTCCGCCGCCTGCTTATGCGCGCCGAGATGATCCTTGCGTGGAACGCCCCGCTCATGCAGCTGACCGTTTACAGCTGCATCCTGCTGATCTCATGGCTGGGCGCACAGCTCATTGTCAGCTCCGGCGCGACCGCCTTCACCACCGGCGATCTGATGAGCATGCTGAGCTACTGCATGAACATCCTGATGAGCCTGATGATGCTCTCGATGGTCTTTGTCATGATCACGATGTCTATGGCCTCCGCAAGGCGTGTGGCTGAGGTTCTGGACGAGCAGTCCGACCTCAAGAATGGTGAGAGCCCCGTCATGGAGGTCAAGGACGGCTCGGTCAAGTTCGATCATGTCAGCTTTGCCTATAAGAAGGACGGCGAAAAGGCACTGGAGGATATCGACCTCGAAATCAAATCCGGCGAGACCATCGGCATTATCGGCGGCACCGGCTCGGCCAAGTCCAGTCTGGTGCAGCTGCTGCCCCGCCTGTACGATGCGACCGAGGGCCGCGTCATCATCGGCGGTGTCGATGTACGCAGCTATGATCTGGACACCCTGCGCAACAATGTGGCCATGGTGCTGCAGAAGAACGAGCTGTTCAGCGGTACGATTGCCGACAACCTGCGCTGGGGCAACCCCGACGCCACCGACGCCGAGATCGAGGACGCCTGCAAGCAGGCCTGCGCCGATGAGTTTATCGAGCGCTTCCCCGATAAGTACCAGACCCACATCGAGCAGGGCGGCAACAATGTCTCGGGCGGCCAGAAGCAGCGCCTCTGCATTGCCCGCGCACTGCTGAAAAAGCCCCGCATCCTGATTCTGGATGACTCGACCTCCGCTGTCGATACCGCCACGGATGCGAAGATCCGCCACTCCTTTGCCGAGAAGATTCCCGGCACGACGGTGTTTATCATCGCCCAGCGCATCTCCTCCGTCGAGAATGCGGACAAGGTGCTCGTGCTGGATAACGGTAGGGTCAGCGGCTTTGACACCCCCGCCAACCTGCTCAAAAACAATGCAATCTATCAGGATGTCTACAACAGCCAGACCAAGGGCTCCGGCGATTTTGATGAGAAGGGAGGGGAGGCCTGATGGCACAGCAAGCGAAAGTGGTAAAAGTCGGCCCCGGCGGACGCAATAACGGCCCCCGCCCCAAGGTCGAAAACCCCGGCAAGGTGTTCAAGCGTATCCTTGGGTATGTCATGAATCAGTACAAGGCGCAGGTCATCATCGTGCTCTGCTGCATTCTGCTGGCAGTGTTTGCCCAGGTGCAGGGCACACTGTTCATGCAGACCCTCATTGACGGGTACATTCTGCCGCTGTTGAAGGATGGAAGCAACGATTTCTCCGGCCTGTTCCATGCGATTCTGCGCGTGGCAGGGTTCTACGCGGTGGGCATTATCGCTGTCTTTGTGCAGAACCGCCTGATGGCAACCGTCACGCAGGGCAGTCTGAAGAGCCTGCGCGATGAGCTGTTCACCCACATGCAGACGCTGCCTATCAAATATTTTGATACCCACGCCCACGGCGACATCATGTCGATCTACACCAACGACATCGACACCCTACGCCAGATGATCAGCCAGAGCCTGCCGCAGCTTGTCAACACCATCATTACGGTGGTCAGCGTATTCCTCTCGATGCTCTACCTGAGCGTTCCCCTGAGCCTGCTTACGCTGGTGATGGTCGGCGTTATGATGCTGGCCACGAAGTATCTGACCGGAAACTCCGGCAAATACTTCCTCAAGCAGCAGCAGGAATTGGGCAAGGTCAACGGCTACATTGAGGAGATGATGAACGGCCAGAAGGTCGTCAAGGTGTTCTGCCATGAGCAGATCGCCATCGACGAGTTCGACAAGCTCAATGATGAGCTGTTCCACAGCGCTGACAAGGCAAACGCCTACTCTCTGGTGGCGATGCCGGTCAACGGCCAGTTGGGCAACCTGTCCTATGTGCTGTGCGCGGTGGTCGGCGGTGCGCTGGCCATCAGCGGCGTCGGCGGCAGCCTGACACTGGGTAAGCTGGCCAGCTTCCTGACCTTCAACAAGAGCTTCAACCAGCCGATCACCCAGATTTCGATGCAGCTGAACTCGGTCGTCATGGCGCTGGCAGGCGGTGCGCGTATCTTTGCCCTGCTGGACGAGAAGCCTGAGGTCAACGAGGGCGATGTGACGCTGGTCCACGCGAAATATCTGGCGGACGATTCCGTCACCGAAACGAACGAGTCCACCGGCACATGGGCGTGGAAGCATGTGGGTGCTGACGGAAAGCCCAGCTACACGGAGCTGAAGGGTGACATCGTCTTTAAGGATGTTGATTTCGGCTATGATGAGAAGAAGATCGTTCTGCACGACATCAACCTCTACGGCCGCCCGGGCCAGAAAATCGCCTTTGTCGGCTCCACCGGCGCCGGCAAAACGACCATCACCAACCTGATCAACCGCTTCTACGATATCCAGAAGGGCCAGATCTACTATGACGGTCTGGACATCAAGGCCATTGAGAAGGACGCGCTGCGCTCCTCGCTGGGCATCGTGCTGCAGGATACCCACCTGTTTACCGGCACGGTTATGGAGAATATCCGCTACGGCCGCCTGACCGCCACCGATGAGGAGTGCATGGCCGCCGCCAGACTGGCGAACGCCGATACCTTCATCAAGCATCTGCCCGAGGGCTACAACACGATGCTGACCGGTGACGGCACGAACCTGAGTCAGGGCCAGCGCCAGCTGCTGGCCATTGCCCGCGCCGCTGTTGCAGACCCGCCGGTGCTGATCCTCGATGAGGCAACCTCCTCCATCGACACCCGCACCGAGAAGCTTGTGCAGGACGGCATGGACGGCCTGATGTACGGCCGCACCACCTTTGTCATTGCCCACCGCCTGTCCACGGTGCGCAACTCCGACTGCATCATGGTTCTGGAGCAGGGCCGTATCATCGAGCGCGGTACCCATGACGAGCTGATCGCCCAGAAGGGGCGCTATTACCGGCTGTACACCGGCAATTTTGCCGAGAACAGCTGATACTGCAGCGGTCGAAAAAGGTCGCAAATCAGCCTGAAATCAATCAAAACTGCCGGGATAGCTTGTGCTGCCCCGGCAGTTTTTGTGCAAAATGCCGCAACAGCGCGAAAAAGTTGACGGACAGGAAAAAAGTGGTTATAATAGGATGCGTAGACACGCAAAATGCAGTGTCTTACGCTGCGGCCTGAGGGAAAAAACGGCCGCCCTGAAGGTAGTTTACTTTTTATGATAAACAGGAGGGTATTGCATTATGGCACCCAGAAAGAAGATCGCACAGACTGTACTTACCGAGGGTAAGTTCTACACCATCAGCGCCGCCAACGGCAAGGTTGTTGAGGTTGCTGATTATAACATTGACAACGGCGCAAAGATCCAGCTGATGGACAATGCCAACTTTGAGTGGCAGCAGTGGGGCTTTGTCGCAGCGGGCGACGGCGTCTACCGCATCCGGAACCGTTTCACCGGCAAGATGATGGATCTGGATATGGGCGGCGTCAGCGATGGCACCCGCGTTCACCAGTGGGAGGGCGCACAGGCCTCCAGCCAGCTGTGGGTCGTGGAGCCTACCAACGACGGCCGCGTCAAGATCAAGTCCAACCTGGCCGGCAAACTGCTGGACCCCGGCATGGCTACCGAGAACGGCACTGTGCTGCAGATTTGGGCCGATGTCAACGGCGATAACCAGTTCTGGACCATTGATGAGGTGACCCGCAAGCCCAAGACCAGCGTCAAGGCCACCACTGTCAAGGCCAAGGCCGCTGCCGAGAAGGCTGCTACCGAGGTCGTCAAGGCCGCAAAGCCCGCCGCCGAGAAGGCTGTCAAGGTTGCCAAGCCCGCTGTCGAAAAGACCGTTGAGGCCGCGAAGCCTGTTGTCGAGAAGGCTGTCAAGGCTGCTGAGCCTGTTGTTGAAAAGACGGTCGAGGCTGTGAAGCCTGCCGCCGAGAAGGCTGTTGAGGCCGCGAAGCCTGTCGTTGAGAAGGCTGTCAAGGCCGCCGAGCCTGTTGTCGAAAAGACGGTCGAGACTGTGAAGCCTGCCGCTGAGAAGGCTGTTGAGGCCGTCAAGACTGCCGCTGCCAAGGCCAACACCCGCAAGGGCGGCAAGGGCAAGCGCCGCAAGTAATTTGCTTTGAAATTTTTTCCCTGCAATTTTTGTGCTGTAACGAGAAAACCCCGCCCCGTCAGGATGCAGTTCCTGACGGGGCGGGGTTATTTTTTGTTTGTGGCTGAAAAGCCTTCCCCTACGGGGGAAGGTGGCCCGAAGGGCCGGATGAGGGGCGAGTGTGCCAGTATTGCCCGTGAACGAGCTGCGGCGGAAACGCTGCCCTCATCAGTCACCTGCGGTGACAGCTTCCCCCACGGGGGAAGCCTTCAGACTTACCCCAGCGCCGCGATGCTCTCCTTGAGTTTGGCCAGCTTATCCTGGGCGGCGGTCAGCTTGGCGCGGGTCTCCTCCACCAGCTTGGCGGGGGCCTTCTCAACAAACTTCGGGTTCTTGAGCTGATTCTCGAACATGGTCAGCTCCTTCTCGGCCTTCGCCATCTCCTTGTTCAGGCGGGCCAGTTCCTTCTCACGGTCGATCAGCTCCATCATCGGGATAAAGCCCTTGGCATCGGGGGTGGCCACATTGACCATGCCCTCGGTGCTGCCGGTGTACTTGCCGGTGACAGTCACATCGGTCGCAAAGGCGAAGCGGGCCAGATAGGCGCCGCCCTTCTCAAAGGCCGCCGGGCTGGCGGTCTCGATGATCATGCTCGTCTTTTTGGCCGGGTGAACATTCATCTCGGCGCGCATGGCGCGGACGGCCTTGATGTAGTCCATCAGCTTTTCAAAGTCAGCGCAATCCTCGGCCCAGATCTTCATGTTCTCATCACCGGGCCACTTCTCGGTCATGATGGTTTCGCTGCTGCCGGGCAGGGCCTGATAGAGCTCCTCGGTGATGAACGGCATGAAGGGGTGCAGCAGCTTGAGCGCCTTGTCCAGCACATAGACCAGCACCTTGCGGGCGGCATCGGCGGCTGCTGCGTCCTCGCCGTTCAGGCGGGTCTTGCAGATCTCGATATACCAGTCGCAGTAGACCTCCCAGATGAAGTTCTCGACCTTTTCGGCGGCCAGACCCAGCTCGTACTTGTCGAGGTTGGCGGTGGCCTCGGCGGCGACCTTGGCCAGCTCGGACAAAATCCACTTGTCGCTCATGTCAAGCAGCTCCTCGGCGGGCAGACCCGGCTCAAAGTCCTCGGGCAGGTTCATCTGCACAAAGCGGGAGGCATTCCACAGCTTGTTGGCGAAGTTGCGGCAGGCAAGCACTTTTTCGTCGCTGTAGCGCATATCGTTGCCTGCGGTGGAGCCGATGATCAACATCATGCGCAATGCGTCCGCGCCGTACTGCTCAATGACCTCCAGCGGGTCAATGCCGTTGCCAAGAGATTTGGACATCTTGCGGCCCTGACTGTCGCGGACGATGCCGTGGATCAGCACCGTGTCAAACGGTGCCTTGCCGGTGTAGGCGAGGCCGGAGAAGATCATGCGGGACACCCAGAAGCCGATGATGTCATAGCCGGTGACCAGCGTATTGGTGGGATAGAAATACTTGTAATCCTCGGCGTTCTCGTTGGGCCAGCCCAGCGTGGAGAAGGGCCACAGCGCACTGCTGAACCAGGTGTCCAGTGTGTCGGGGTCCTGGGTCAGCTTAGTGCTGCCGCACTTGGGGCAGCTGCAGGGAGCATCCTTGGAAACTACGGTTTCGCCGCAGTCATCGCAGTACCACGCGGGGATCTGGTGGCCCCACCACAGCTGGCGGCTGATGCACCAGTCACGGCCGCCCTTCATCCAGTTGATGTAGTTCTTGGTGAAGCGGTCGGGCACGAACTTGATCTCGCCCTTCTCAACGCTCTCGATGGCGGGCTTGGCCAGCGGCTCCATCTTGACGAACCACTGCTTGGAGACCATCGGCTCAATGACAGAGTGGCAGCGGTAGCAGGTGCCGACCTCATGGGTCAGCGGCTCGGTCTCCTTCAGCGCACCGCATGCCTCCAGATCGGCCAGAATGGCCTTGCGGGCCTCCAGCGCGGTCATACCGGCGTACTTGCCGCAGTCCAGAACATCCGGCTCATCGGCGGCTGCACGGCCGGCAGCCTTCTCGGCATCCACGGCGGCCTTGTCGGCAGCTCCGGTCATGCGGCCGTCATAGGTCAGCACGCGGATCATCGGCAGGTCATGGCGCTTGCCGACCTCGAAGTCGTTGGGGTCGTGGGCGGGGGTGATCTTCACAACGCCGGTGCCCTTCTCCATGTCGGCGTGCTCATCGCAGACGATGGGGATCTCGCGGCCCAGCAGGGGCAGCACGACATGGCAGCCGTGCAGATGCTTGTAGCGCGGGTCCTCCGCATTGATGGCAACGGCGGTATCGCCCAGCATCGTCTCGGGGCGGGTGGTGGCCAGCTCCAGCATCTCGCCGGTCTCCTTGACCGGGTAGAGCAGGTGCCAGAAGCTGCCGTCCTTGCTCTCATACTCGACCTCTGCGTCCGAGATGGAGGTGTTGCAGTGGGGGCACCAGTTGACCATACGGTTGCCGCGGTAGATCAGCCCCTCGTTGTACAGGCGGACGAACACCTCCTTGACGGCATCGGAGCAGCCCTCGTCCATCGTGAAGCGCTCGCGCTGCCAGTCGCAGGAGCAGCCCAGCTTTTTCAGCTGGCTGACGATGCGGTTGCCGTAGGTGTTCTTCCAGTCCCACGCGCGCTCCAAAAAGCCATCACGGCCGACCATCTCCTTGGTCAGACCCTCCTCGCGCATCTTGGCCACGACCTTGGCCTCGGTCGCAATGGAGGCATGGTCGGTGCCGGGCACCCACAGGGCGGCGTAGCCCTGCATCCGCTTGTAGCGGGTCAGAATGTCCTGCCAGGTTTCGTCCATAGCGTGGCCCATGTGCAGCTGGCCGGTGACGTTCGGCGGCGGCATTACGATGGTGAACGGCTTTTTGCTGCGGTCAATCTGGGTGTGGAAATACCCCTTGTCGCACCAGTTCTGGTAGATGCGGTCCTCGGTGCCCTGCGGGGCATATTGTTTGGCGAGTTCTTTCGGCATGTGATAAAACCTCCTGATAAATGTGCGGGGCGCTTTGCGCAAAAAGAAAAGCCGCCCCATGAGTTATCATGGGACGGCCTGAATCAATTCAAGTCGCGGTACCACCCAAGTTGCCTTGTAAAAAGGCCGCTTTGCGGCAGGCCGAACAGCCCGCCTGCCCGGATAACGGCGGCAAACCCGGATGCGGCTGGCAGGGGAAACGCCCCTCTCACCGCATCTGCTTGAAAGTGACAGCGCCCGCCGCGCTCTGCCGGGCTTGCATCAACCCCCGGCTTGCTGCAAAAGTACGATTCGGGCACACTCTTTCGCACTGCATTTGTATCTTATAATGTACCGCAGTGCGGGGAATTTGTCAAGGGCATCGCCGGATAATAAATGCGCTCACACCCACTTTTCCCATATATCGGGGCAGTACCCCACGGTGGCCAGCCTGCCATTGCGTACAATGGGCTGGCGGATGAGCTGCTGGTTCTCAAACAGCTTGTCTGCCTGCTGGCTTTCGTCCAGCCATTGCAGCAGTGCCAGCGTATCCTTGTCCTTTGCGCTCTCATCGACAAGCTGCGCCCACCCGCCGACGGCGCGGCAGACATTGTCGAACTCGCCGCGGCTCATGCCTTTTTCCTTCATGTCGATCATCTGGAATTTGATACCGCGCTCCTTGAACCAGCGCTGCGCCTTTTTGGTGTCAAAGCTTTTGTTTGTGCCGAAGATCTGGATGTTCATGGCCATTCCCCCCGCAAAATACATTTTTTTCATTAGAATACCACAAAAACCGTACCGTGACAACTTACAAGGCCGGGCCTATAGTATGAGGGAAACTGCAGCAGGGCGCTTGCTCTTATGCGGGCTGCGTGCTATAATACAGGTTTATAGAGGAGTATCTATAAAGGAGTATTATGGAAAAAGAAAGAACCAGTCCGTGGCTGATCTTGTTCCGCGTGGTATTTACGGCGGCGCTGATCGCCTGCATTATGTTTATCTTTCGCAACTCACTGGAAAACGGTGCCCAGTCGTCCGCACGCAGCCAAGCCGTCATGCAGCTGGTCAACAGTGCGCTGGCCAAGGTGCATCTCGGCCCATTGTCGGAGCATCTGATCCGTAAGCTCGCGCACTTTTCGGAGTTTGCGCTGGAGGGCTTTCTGCTGATGCTCTGCATCCGTGTGTACACAAAGCATTTTGTGCGGCATATGAGCTGGCCGCTGCTGGGCGGTATGACAACGGCGCTGATGGATGAGACCATCCAGCTGCACAGCCCCAACCGCACCTCGTCGGTGGTGGATGTCTGGATCGATATGTCCGGCGTCGTGGCGGGACTGCTGTTTGCACTCATCATCCTGCTGATCGTGCGCGGTGTTACCGCATTCATCCGCGTCAAGCAGGAGAACCGCGCTCTGCGCGCCGAGAGCGCGGAGCTGCGCCGCCGTGAGCATGAGCGTCTGGCGCGCCGTGCTGCCCACCGCGCCCACGAGGCGCAGCTGAACCGCCCGGAACCCGATGATGACGAATACGATGAGGAGGACGAAGAATGACGACCCAACAGGCAATCGAGGCCCTGCACGCCCTGCCGCGTATGGGGCAGGGGAAACCCGGCCTTGCCCGCATGCAAAATCTGATGGACCACTTGGGCAACCCGGAAAAGGACCTGCAGTGCATCCATATTGCGGGCACAAACGGCAAGGGCAGCCTTGCGGCGATGACCTCTGCGATCCTGACGGCGGCAGGCTATAAGACCGGCCTGACCATCAGCCCCTATGTGGTGGACTTCCGCGAGCGGTTCCAGATCGATGGCGAGATGATCCCGCCCCGCACGCTGGCCAGCCTGACCCAGAAGGTCATGGACGCAGCGGATGCCATCGAGGCCGAGGGCGGCGAGAAGCCTGTGGAGTTTGAGGCCGTCACTGCGCTGGCGCTACTCTGGTTTGCCCGCGAAAAGTGTGATCTGGTCGTGCTGGAGACCGGCCTTGGCGGGCGCTGCGACGCAACAAACGTCGTGCCCCACAAGCTCGTGGCAGCCATCACAAAGATTGGCTATGACCACATGGAAGTCTTGGGAGATACCCTTGATAAAATTGCCGCCGAGAAGGCCGGTATTATAAAAGAAGGCAGCGTCGTCGTCAACTATCCCGACCAGCCTGCGGAGGCTATGGGGCCGATCCTGACCGCTGCGGCCGAAGCCCACACCAGCATCATCACGCCCGACAAGGATGATCTGACTCTGCTGCGCGGCAAGCGGCTGGAAAACCGCATCGACTACGGCGGCTATCGCGCCGCACTGGGCCTGCCCGGCACGCACCAGGCTAACCACGCCGCCATGGCTGTCGAGATCGCGCTGGCTCTCTGGCGCGAGTTCGGCTATGATATTTCGGACGACGCCATTCTGCAGGGCCTTGCCGCTGCGCGGATGCCCGCCCGTATCGAGGTGCTGCGCCGCCATCCGCTCCTGCTGCTGGACGGCTGCCACAACCCGGACGGCGCCAAAATGCTGGCTGCGACCCTGACCCGCGCCGATTTTGAGGAAAACCTCGTTGGCGTGCTTGGCGTACTGGCCGACAAGGATTATAAGGAGATGCTCTCCGATCTGGCGCCCTGCTTTGCCAAGGTCTACACCGTCACCCCCAACTGCCCCCGCGCACTGAGCGCCGAGGACTTGCAGAAGGAAGCGCGCTTCCACATGGATGCCGAGGCTGCCGACAATGTGCCGGACGCCCTGCGCAAGGCCATTGACTATGCCGATGAGAACAATCTGGCCGGCGTTGTGGTCTGCGGCTCGCTTTATCTTGCGGCGGAGGCCCGCCCCTGGCTGCTTAAGGAAGCAGAAAAATAACAACTGCCCGCACAATTCCAACAAAATATGCACCCTGAAGCCTGTATCATAACGGTACAGGCTTTTCTTTATGCTGTAGGGGGAATTTTATCCATCCCGGCCCGCAACCACCAACCTGCTGCAACTCTATTACAAAAGGGGACAACCTTCCATGGCCAAAGTAACCTTCATCCCGGGCAGCGGCACCCTTGCCGCCTACCTCAGCGGCGAGATCGACCACCACGCCGCCCAATCGCTGCGGCGGGAGATCGATGCGCAGATAGATGACCGCCTTCCGGAATTGCTGACGCTGGATTTCTCGGGCGTTACCTTTATGGACTCCTCCGGTGTGGGGCTTATTCTGGGGCGCGGCCGGCATATCGGCGCGCTGGGCGGACGGCTGACCGTCCAGAATCCGCCCCGGGCGGTGCAGCGAATGCTCGATCTTGCTCACATAACCTACGCCTGAACGGAGGAAAAGACGATGAAGATGCTCAATCAGGTCAAGCTTACCTTCGCGGGGCGCTCTGTCAATGAGGGCTTTGCCCGCGCCGCGCTGGCGGCGTTTCTGGTCCAGCTGGACCCGACTGTGCCCCAGCTGGCGGATATAAAAACCGCAGTGTCGGAGGCCGTGACCAACTGTATCGTACATGCCTATCCGGATCATATCGGCCCTGTGACAGTGACGGCAGCCATCTATGAGGGAGGAATCGTTCGTATTACGATATCCGACCGTGGTGTCGGCATCCCGGATGTCGCCAAGGCAATGGAACCGATGTTCACGACAGGTGACGCCGAGGAGCGAGCCGGCCTCGGCTTTGCTGTTATGCAGAGCTTTATGGATAAGGTCCGGGTTTCGTCTGCCCCGGGGCGCGGAACCCGTGTGACCCTGACAAAGCGCCTGCAGGCCCGCACCTGACCCTCTACATATATAAAAGGAGGGGACAGCCATGCCTGCCGATATCCGACAGCTGCCGCGTGAAGAATTTATCGAAAAGAATCTGGGACTCGTACACGCCTGTGCCGGAAGGTTCAAGGGGCGGGGCATCGAATATGAGGAACTGTACGCTGCGGGCTGTCTGGGTCTGGTCAAGGCCTGCGATGGCTTTGACACCGGCCGCGGCGTCTGCTTTTCAACCTACGCCGTACCGGTCATTCTGGGCGAGATCAAAAAGCTGTTCCGGGACGGCGGCACAGTTAAGGTAAGCCGCTCTCTCAAGGAGCTGTCACTGAAGATCAATCAAGAGCGGGAGCGCTGTCTGAAGCGTACCGGGCAGGAGCCGGGCGTCACCGAACTGGCAGAAACCCTGGGCACGACCCCGGAGCAGATAGCCCTCGCCATCCGGGCCTCGCTGCCGGCCCTGAGCCTGACGCCGACAGATGATGAGGATGGCCTGAAGGAATTCGATGTACCCATCGACTCCCCGGAGGAGGCACTTTCCGACCGGATCGGCCTTGCGGAGGTGATGGACAGGCTCAGCGATGGAGACCGCCGGCTTATTCGGCTGCGCTTTTTTGCAGGCCGGACCCAAAGCGAAACGGCCCGCGTTCTAGGCACAACGCAGGTCCAAATATCCCGCCGCGAGCGCCGCATCCTGAAATGGATGCGCGAACAACTGCTGGAGGCTCTGTGAAATGCGACTGCAACTCAACCTGCCCCTCACGGAAACTATTCAAAAAGCGGCCCACCCGTAGGGGCCGGGCATGCCCGGCCCGCAACCTACCCGATACTACAGCTTGTATCCATCGCACAACACACCCCCAACATGCACCTTGCCCAAAAATCCCTCTCGAAATTTGTCAAAAAAACCGAAAAACCCCATTGACAAAAGTATGACCACTTGATATAATAGTCAAGCTGTCCCGCGGCGGAAGCCGCGGCAAGCCCTTTCTATCAACAGCTTGTACGCGTTTTTTGAAGAAAACTTCTTCAAAAAACTTTCAGAAAACCCCTTGACAATCAAGC
>ENA-OQKH01000391-OQKH01000391.1-human-gut-metagenome-genome-assembly--contig:-NODE-391-length-33103-cov-4.009023_pt1 | contig 33103 bp, 30 predicted proteins | sample MGYA00242645_ERZ504791 | MGnify/ENA primary metagenome ERZ504791 (study PRJEB26092, sample SAMD00036388) | human gut metagenome | host: Homo sapiens | study: EMG produced TPA metagenomics assembly of... | reverse complement strand
TGCGGAAAACGCCACGCCGTTAAACTTTTTCACGAGCGCCTGCACGTCGTTGATGCTGATGTCTGTTGCGGTAATGAGAAGCTCGGAAATTTCGCCGATCTTTTCGTCGTCCTCATTTAAGATCCACTGCTCGCCGAAAATTTCCGGACGGTTCGGCACCTTTGGAATGTGCGCACAGACGTATTTATCGAACGCGAGCGCGTCCTCGACCGTTTCAAACAGACAGACGACGTGTGCTTCTTCGGCGGTGCAGAGTTCCATACCGGGAATGACGAGCACGTCCGTGGCCTGCCCCACCTTTACAGCGGCGGGCGTATTGCGGCAGGTATTGTGATCCGTAAGCGCGATGATGTCGCAGCCGAGCAGCGCCGCCATGTTGACGAGGTTGTTCGGCGTCATGTCCGTATCGCCGCACGGAGAAAGGCACGAGTGCAGGTGCAGGTCGTACCGATAGCTGTTCATACATTCACCCCAGTAATGAAGCGATTTTGAGCGCGGTTTCAAAGGCAGGCAGGGATGTGCCGTACACGGCGATTTCCTGCTGCTCGGCACGTGCTTTGGCATCTGCATCCAAAACGGCATCTTCCACGAGGACGATGCCTGCGGTATCGGCAAGCGATGCGACCGCGATGGCGTTGATGTTGCCCATGACGGTAAGCCACGCGTCGTCCGCTTTGGCTCTGCCCATGACCCAGCTTAAGAGATCGCCGCAGTAGCAGCCCTTTACTTCGCGCGTTGTATCTGTTTTTTCGGTCAAAAGCTTCCAGCCGAGTACTTCGGCCATTTCCCCTATCTGCATTTTACTTCCCCCTATTCGTCATCACTTGTGCGTTTGCCGCCGTCAAGGTCTAAATTTGAGAGCGAATCCGCAAAACGGCGGATCTCCTTGCGCAGGATGAACACGCAGTCTTCCTTGCGGCAGCTTCCGCGCACGGTGTCCTCCGCAAAGGCGCGGCAGCTCGGTGCGCCGCACGCGCCGCAATCGAGCCCCGGCAGCTCCGCTTCCACCTTGTCGATCTCCATCATCATTTCCATGGCGCGGGAAATATCCTCCGAAAGCGTTAAAACATTGGAAAACTCCAGCCCGCTGCCCCAGTTCATTTCCTCCGGGACGGTTTTGTTCTTCTCCAAGTGATTCTGCGAGACGGGCAGATATTTGCGCAATCTTTGCAATCTTGCAATGGCGACATACGGATTTTCGACGCATAGCACGCCGCCGACGCAGCCGCCGGAGCAGGCGTTGAGTTCGATGAAATCCAGCTCGCCGATGCGTTCGTCTTCAATCTCCTCCAAAACGCGGATGACGTTTTCGATGCCGTCCGCCGCGAGATATTTTTCTTTTAACAGCGCCGAGGATTCGCCGCCGGAGGTCGCCCAGCTGACACCGATAATGCCGGAATTTGAGAGCGATTCGAGATCTTTTGGCGTGAGCTTATCCATGCGGCTTGAAAGCTGCGGGAAAATTTCGCTGATGGCGATGGCGCCGTCTACCTCCGATTTTTCGATGCCGATGGGCATGCGAATATCCGTAACCTTTGCGGGACACGGCGTGATGAAAAAGCAGCCGATCTGCTCTTTCGGCAGGCCCGTTTTCTGCATGGCCTGCTGCTTTGCAATCCTTGCCGCAGTCTCCATGGGCGACAAAAGCGGCAGAACGTGGTCGCAGAGATCCGGGAAGCGGACGCGGATTAAACGCACGACAGCCGGGCAAGCCGAGCTGATGACGGGGCGCTGCAAGGTGCCGGCATCCATCAGGCGGCGGGTAGCCTCGCTGACAAGCTCTGCCGCGCCGGAGACCTCCATGACGTCATCGAACCCAAGCTTTTTAAGGCCGGATAAAACATAATCCTGGTCGTCCAAATTATTAAACTGCCCATAAAGAGACGGTGCGGGCAGCGCGATTTTATATGTAAACTTTTCCAGCATGGAAAGATGGTCATGCTTTGCACGCTTTGCGTGGTGCGGGCAAATGCGGATGCACTCTCCGCAATCGATACAGCGCTCGCTCATGATGACCGCTTTGCCGCTGCGCACGCGAATGGCTTCCGTTGGGCAGCGCTTGATGCAGTTTGTGCAGCCTACGCACTTGCTTTCATCGAGCGTGACCGAGTGGAAAAAAATACCCAATCTAACGCGCCTCCTCCATTATCCTATGCAGAGCTTACGATTTTTCGCTCTGCGCGTAAACGACCATTTTGAGCGTGGTGCCCTGCCCCACGACCGAATCAATCGTCATTTCGTCGGAATACTTCTTCATGTTCGGCAGGCCCATGCCGGCGCCAAAACCAAGCGACCGCACGTTATCCGGCGCGGTGGACCAGCCCTCCTGCATGGCTTTTTCCACGTCTGCGATGCCGGGACCGTGATCGGTGAGCACAATGACAACCTTATCCGGGTCCACGTCCACTTTGGCTTCGCCGCCGCCCGCATGGATAACCATGTTGATTTCACCCTCGTACATGGCGATGGAAACGCGGCGAATGGCAGATGGGTTATAGCCGAGCTTTTTTAATTTATGCTTTACATCGCCCGAAGCTTCGCCCGCGCGGGTAAAATCATCGCCGGGGACTGAGTACCGAAGTTGCAACATACTCATGATACGTCACACCCGCCTTCTAACCCGTTTTCGTATAGGAGGCCGCACGCCGTGAACATTCTGTACGGCGTTGCGAGGATGGTGATGTCCTTTTGCCGTGCGAGCGACAACACGGTCTCATCCGGGCGCTTGCCGCGCACAAAGATGATGCAGTGCATATCCATCATTTCCGCCGTGCGTACCACCTGCGGATTGACAAGGCCCGTGAGCAGCACGGACTGATCCTTGACAAACGCCAGCACGTCGCTCATCATATCGCTGCCGCATGCGGTTTTGACCTCTTCCTGAAGGTCGCCCTCCGCCAGTATTTCCGCCTTTAAAATGTTGACAATATTCTGTACCTTCATGAAAGCTTCACCCTTTCGCCGAGTTCGGACACGGGTCTGTTTGCTCTTTTTGAGCCTAAAGTGTCCTTGTATTCTGTTATTATACAAAAAGATTTCCAAAAAATCAATCCGTTATGGAAAATGTTCTGTACTTTTAGATAGTTTTTAAAGCGAATTTTTTACCGCGATTTAAGCTTTGCGGCCGAAAAATACGAACTTGTCAGCAAAAGACGGACAGTTTATTTGTATTTGTGCATGGGGCGCGAACGAAATGCAGCATTCGATATTTGTCCACCGATTAGATACACCTGTTTTTATTCCGAAAACAAATTTATACTTGACATTTGCGTTTTGCCGTATGTATAATAGGGGAAACTTTACCATGGTGCTATAAGAAACTGCGGTAAAGCAAGGCAAATCTATTTTATTATCCGGTGCGATTTAGCGCGCCAAAGAAAGGAAGATCTTACTATGAACCGTGTGTACAACTTCTCTGCCGGCCCCTCTATGCTGCCGGAAAGCGTTCTTCTGAGAGCCGCTGCCGAAATGCTCGACTATGAAGGATCAGGCCAGTCCGTGATGGAGATGTCACACCGATCTAAGGTCTATGACGCGATCATCAAGGGCGCGGAAAGCCTTCTGCGCGAGGTGATGGAGATTCCGGATAACTACAAGGTGCTCTTTTTGCAGGGCGGCGCATCCTCGCAGTTTGCGATGGTGCCGCTGAATTTGATGACGAAAAACCGCAAGGCCGACTATGTACTCTCCGGCCAGTTCTCCACAAAAGCGTATAAGGAAGCCGCGCGCTTTGGCGACTGCAAAGTGGTGGCATCCTCGAAAGAGCAGAATTTCAGCCGCATTCCCGACCTTGACCCGAAGGAGTTCCGCCCGGACGCGGACTACTTCCATATCTGCATGAACAACACGATCTACGGCACGGTGTTCCATGCGCTGCCGGAGACGGGTGACGTGCCGCTTGTGGCGGACATTTCCTCCTGCATTCTGAGCCGACCGATCGATGTTTCGAGATTTGGCGTTTTGTATGCGGGCGCGCAGAAAAATGTAGCCCCGGCAGGCCTGACCATTGTCATCATCCGCGAGGATCTCATCGGCGAGCCGCAGGAAAAAACGCCGACGATGTTCATGTATAAGACGCACGCGGAAAGCGACAGCATGTACAACACGCCGCCGTGCTACTCCATTTACATGTGCAAGCTCGTTTTGGAATGGCTGAAAAACGAAGTAGGCGGTCTGAAGGCGATGGAAAAACGCAACGTGGAAAAGGCCGCGCTGCTCTATGATTTCCTCGACCGCTCAAAGCTTTTTAAGGGCTGCGCCGAAAAAGAAAGCCGTTCCATTATGAACGTGACATTTGTGACGGGCGACAAGGATTTAGACGCAAAATTCGTGCAGGAAGCTGCCGCTGTGGGCTTTGTGAATCTGAAGGGCCACCGCAGCGTGGGCGGCATGCGCGCGTCTATCTATAACGCGATGCCGCGCGAGGGCGTGGAGAAGCTTGTTCAGTTTATGGAGAACTTTGAAAAGGAGAATGCCTGATGCACAACATACTTTGCCTCAATAAGATCAGCCCGCTCGGCACCGACCGTTTGGGCAAAAACTATACATACGCTGCCGAAATTGAGAACCCGGAGGGCATTTTAGTGCGCTCTGCCGCCATGCACGACATGGAATTGCCCAATAGCCTGCTTGCAATCGCGAGGGCAGGCGCGGGCGTGAACAACATTCCCGTGGAAAAGTGCGCGGAAGCCGGCATTGTAGTATTCAACACACCCGGCGCGAACGCCAACGCCGTGAAGGAGCTGGTGCTGGCGGCACTGCTTTTGACGTCGAGAAAGATTGTCCCGGCGATCGAATGGGCGCAGACACTAAAAGGCACGGCAGACATTTCGAAGCAGGGGGAAAAAGGAAAATCCGCGTTTGCGGGGCCGGAAATTCTCGGCAAAAAGCTGGGCGTGATTGGTCTTGGCGCGATCGGCGTGCTCGTTGCGAACGCCGCACAGACGCTCGGCATGCAGGTATACGGCTTCGACCCGTTCCTTTCCGTGGACGCTGCATGGAACCTTTCGAGCGACATTGTGAAGGCCGCTTCCGTGGATGAGATTTTTGAAAAGTGCGATTACATTACAATACATGTACCGCTAAATGACTCGACACGCGGACTCATAGGCGCGGACGCTTTGAAAAAAGTGAAAAAAGGTGTGCGCGTCTTAAACTTCTCGCGCGGGGCGCTCGTCGATACTGACGCGATGTTGACGGCGCTTGCAGACGGCACCGTTGCCGCGTATGCGACGGACTTCCCGGATGACGCGCTGCTCGGGGTCGAAAACGTCATCGCGATCCCGCACCTTGGCGCTTCCACGCCGGAAAGCGAGGATAACTGCGCTGTGATGGCCGCAGAGGAGCTGAAGGATTACATTGAAAACGGCAACATCCAAAATGCCGTCAACTTCCCGAATATTTCCATGGCGCGCGGCGCGGACACACGCATTTGCCTTGCGCACAGAAACATTCCAAATACCATCGGTTCGTTCACACAGGTGTGCGGTGAAGCGGGCATCAACATTGAGAACATGCTCTCGAAATCGCGTGGCGACTGGGCATACACCATTTTGGACGTTACGGGCGACGTGACGGAGGACGTGCGCGAAAAGCTGGCGGCACTTTCGCCGGTTGTAAGGGCAAGAGTGATAAAGTAAACTCTTACTTCTCCATTCGCGGACAGGAGACCGAGAAAAAGATAGAGGATATCGTGACAAGGCACGAATCGGTCGTTTTAAGCCGAGCCAAAAGCGCGACCTTTATTTCTGTGATTTTGCAAAACAACAAAAACACGGTGCAGCTTCATTTCGGCTGCACCGTGTTTTTTGAGTTTACGGATAATGCTGTTCAGTTTTGCTCCTGCACGGCGCTACCCAACAAGAGAGCGGCGATGCACTGCACGATCTCTTTGTCGCTGGCATCTTCGGGGATGGCACTCCAAAACGCGCGGGCTGCGGCATTTGAAGAATTCTTCGCCGTTCGAAGGGCTTTGCCAATCTCCTCGCGGACCGTTTCACCGTCTACGCCGTGTTTGGCTGCTACGCGCAGCATCAATTCCTGTTCACTCAAAATCTCTCATCCTTCCTGATCCGGCCCGGCAGCCCCGCTGTACTTTTAGAGCGGAGGCTGTCGGATGGGTGGTAAATCTGTCAGTAATGCCATTATAGCAAGGGGGTCTTGAAAGTTCAAATAGAATCGTTCGCGCGTTTTCGACGGAAATTGACAGGTTCCTTTTCACCTTGACAAAAGGTGTGCGGGTTTTTGCGAAAAAGCCGAAATTGTTACGAAAAGTTCATATTTTGACGCAATTGCCGGGGCCGCCGCCAAAGCCGCCCATACCCGTAGCGCCGCTGACAACGCCGGAGCAGGTCTCGCTCGCGGCTTCTGTACCGTTTACATAGACTGTATACGTTTCGTCCTCGGTGATGTCCGGCGTGCTGAACATGACATTCGTAAAGTTCTTCGGAGCCACGGCGGAAACGAGCGTGTTGCCGTCCGCGCCCTTCACTTCTACGGTGTCACCCGCGCTGCCGGTGCAGCTGACGCTGATCGTGTTCTGTTTGGAATCCGTTGTGGGGGTCTTCAGCATGCCGGAGCTGCCTGTGCCGAGCACAACGCCGCCGTTGATGGTAAACACGCCGTCGCAGTCAAATGTGCCGTTACCGTCACCGGTGGGGCCGCTGACGTACACCGTACCGCCGTTAATCGTAAGCGCACCGTTGGAATCGAGCCCGTCGCCGGAAGCGTTTACGGTGAGCGTGCCGCCGTTGACGGTGAGCGTATCTGCACCCGCGGTGCCGAAGCCGCCGTCACCGGAGCTGCCCGCAGCATTCAGACCGTCGTCGCTTGCGGTGACATCGATCGTACCGCCGTTGACGGTGAGGTCGATAGCTTCAAGGCCCTCGCAGGACTCTTCCACCACGATGGTGCCGTCCTCGATCGTAAGGGTGTTATCTGCGTGCAGGCCGTCGTCGCCGGACTTTACGGTGATACCGCCGCCTGAAACGGTCATCGAATCGTCGCTGTGCAGGCTGTCGTCTGCGGAATCGACCGTGACGGTGCCGCCGGTGATGTCGAGCACGGCTTCGGCCTTGATGCCCTTTGTAGACAGGGTTTCGTCCGTCGTTGTACTCTGTGCGCCGCCAAACATAGCATTGCCCGTTTTTTGCTCTCCATTCGCGCCGCCGCCTGCGGTGACATTTACTTCGCCCGCGGAAATGAGAACACTGGTCTCCGCCTGAATGCCGTCCTGCTCGGCGGTGATGTTCACAGTGCCCCCACCGATATAGACATAGCCTTTATCGGCCTCGGATTTGGTGGACTTGATGCCGTTGCCGGAAGCCGTGATATGGACGGTGCCGTCTTTAATGAGCACAGCGTCTTTGCCGACGAGGCCGTCGTCTGCCGAAGTGATATTCAAAACGCCGCCGGTGATTTTCAATTTATCTTCGCTCGTGATGCCGTCATTTGCGTTGGCGTTGACGTTCAGCGTGCCCGTGCCGTTAACGGAAAGGTCGCATTTGGCGAAAATCGCGGCGGTAAGCTCATCGTTGCCGTCCGTGCCGGTGACGGTATCGGTCACGGTGCTTTCGGTGTTTTCGGGCAGGCTGATAATGACTTTATCGGCGTTTTTCGCGTAGATAGGCGCGGTCGTTGTGCAGGTGATGCTCGCGTTTTCGAGCACAAGGCGCACATCATCCTCGTCGCCGGCATCAATGATGACCTGGCCGTCCGTGAGCGTGCCGCTGAGGACATACGTGCCCGCTTCCGTAATGGTGACCGTGCTGCCGGAAACCTTAACGCCGTCTGCTTCCTTTGGCGCGGAAAGATCGATCTTCACGGTGTCTTCCGTACTGTAATCGATGTAGAAATCCTTATTTTTAAAGGAAAGATTTGCTTCGATGACGGAACCGATGGTGCCGTTCATCGCGCCGCCGGTAGAATCGGTTTCGTCTGCACCGCTTTTCTCAGAGGTGCTGACCGTGCTCACGGTAGAGGAAGCGGAAGATGCGGACGTAGACGATGTGGTCGACTGTGTGGAGGCGCAACCCGCTAAGATCAGTGCGGAGAGAATGACAGCAAAGCGCAGGGTGTGTTTTTTCGTGGATAAACGATTCGGTTTCATAAAGGAAGGCTCCTTTCTTTACAGCTGTTCCACGGGAGTATGCGGCTGGCCGCAGCGCACTTCGAGATTGCCGTTGCGGCAGCGAAGCGCATCGAGAAATTCTTTTTCGTTGCGGTCGTCCGCAAGGCGCACGCGATAGTGCAGCTTATAGAGGCTGCCGAGACTTGCGGTCTTGACTTCCGTAAGCTCTGCGTGGGTGGTGTATTCTTTGAAAATATCGTCGAACACCTCGGTGTAATCGAGCGATTCAGGGATGGTGATGCTGAGCTCTTTTTCGCCGCTGCGGTCTGCACCGATATGGAAGAAAACGAGCAGATATTTTTGCTCTACGCGCTCAAATATGCCGGTATAGTCCGCCATGGCTTTCGCCCTCCTCTTTGTTTTGTTTCTTAAATTTTACTTACGAAATGTGATAAAAAGGTGATTGTATTTTGAGCGTTAGCGGAGAAAACCGTGCAAAAGCAGGTTCTGTGCACCGTTCCTACAAAAACAGATGTGTTCTGCTGTGCAAAAAGTCCATTGCGCCGCGCATATACAAATGATAGAATGAGATAAACGCGTTTCTATGGAAAAACGCTACTTTGGGAGGATCTGTATGTACACACTCGATTATTTAAATTGCTTTATTGAGAACCTTGATCTGCCGGAAGCGAGCCGCGCTTCTCTGCGCGAGAACTGCGAGACGCTCGTGACGACACCCGGCGCGATTGACGAGCTGGTCTCTGCCGAGACGCTGCTTTTTAAAGATTACGGCATTGACGGCGCATACGGCGCGGAATGGAAGCCCATTGTGCCGCACATGGACGCGCTTTCGGAGCGGACAGGGCTGCACCGCCACGTGGTGGATTTCCTGTTCCTTGCGCTTGCAAGCGAACGTCTGCGCGAAAATTACAGAGCGGCGGGCCTGACGGACGAGCTGTTCTGGGACACCATCGCCGACCTGAAATTCAAGCTCATCGAGTGCCACGACGTATATGGCATTTGGGGCACATTCGTCGCAAGCTGGTACCCGTGGTTCTACACGATGCACCGCTTTAAGCTGGGCCGTTTGCAGTATGAGGCCGTACACTTCTCCGGCGACACGCCCGTAACGGTCGGCGGTTACACGGTAAATCCCGGTGACACGGTTTACAACATGCACATTCCGTCCTGCGGTTCTTTGAACCGCGCGGCGCGCATCGAATCTTATAAAAAAGCCTACGAATTTTACAAAAAAGACCTCGATGGCAAGCCGATGGTATTCTGCTGCCACTCCTGGCTTTTGTTCCCGAAGAACCGCGAAATTCTGCCCGAGACGCTCAATATGGTCGATTTCATCGGTGACTTCTATATTTACGACAGCGAGGAATACGATGTGTTCCACGACAAGTGGCGTGTGTTCGCAAAGGACTTTGAGAAGCCGAACAGCGAGCTGCCGGAGGACACCACACAGCGCCGCTGTTTTAAAAAGTGGCTTTTGGACGGCAAAAAGACCGGCGCGGGCGCGGGCATCTTCATTTACGACGGCGAGAAGTTCACCAAATAAGTAAATTTGCAAGATATTTTGCAAAAGCCTGCATTTTATGCGCAAAAAAGCTTGACAGAAGTTTAATTAGCTGCTATAATTCTGAATTGCTGATCGGTCATATAAATTCACGACTTGGGTGAATGTCTCTACCGGCCGCCTTGTGTGCCGACTATACCGAAGCCGCTTACGGGCTTCGTGTATACGTTCGGGCACAGGGCGGCCTTTTTATGTGCCGATTTACCCGAAACCGGGTCTTGCATAGAGTTGTATTTTGACATTCATACGCAAATTCATCTGTTAGTTTTAGAAAGTTGGGGTCAAACATGAACACGGATATCGTCATCATCGGCGCCGGTCCTGCCGGCATTTTTACCGCGATGGAGCTTCTGCGCCGCGGCAGCAAGGAGAAAATTCTGCTGCTGGAAAAAGGCCGTTCCATTGAAACGCGCAAATGTCCCAAGGCCCAGACCGGCCGCTGCATGAACTGCAAGCCGTACTGCCATATTACAACAGGCTTTTCCGGCGCGGGCGCGTTTTCGGACGGCAAGCTGTCCCTCAGCCCGGAGGTTGGCGGCGACCTGCCTCAGCTGATCGGCGAAGACACCGTACAGTCGCTTATTGAATACACGGATTCCATCTATCTGGAGTTCGGCGCGGACACGCGCGTGGAGGGCGTGAGCGAAAAGGAAGCCGTCAAAGAAATTCGCAAGCGTGCCATCCAGACCGGCCTGAAGCTCGTCGACTGCCCCATCCGTCACCTCGGCACAGAGAAGGCGCAGGAGATTTATTACGCGATCGAGCAATATCTTCTGAATAACGGCGTGGAGATTCGCTTCGGCTGCGCGTGCAGCGACCTCATTTTGAAGAACGACACCTGCATCGGCGTGCACGTTGCGGAGGGTCAGAACGAATACGACGTTTACGCGAAGCAGACCGTTGTGGCAGCCGGGCGACGCGGCGCGGGTTGGTTTGACAAGCTCTGCGCCCGCCACGGCATCGCCCATGCGCCGGGCACAGTGGACATCGGCGTGCGCGTAGAGGTGCGCAACGAGGTCATGGAAACCGTGAACAACGTTCTGTATGAATCGAAGCTCATCGGCTACCCGAAGCCGTTTAAAAACAAGGTGCGCACGTTCTGCCAGAACCCGGGCGGCTTTGTCAGTCAGGAAAATTACGATAACAACCTTGCCGTCGTGAACGGCCATTCCTATAAAGATAAAAAATCCGATAACACAAACCTCGCCATTTTATGCTCCCACAACTTCAACGAGCCGTTCAATCAGCCGATCGAATACGCGCAGAAGGTGGGCGAGCTGACGAACATGCTGGGCGCGGGACACATTTTGGTGCAGCGCTACGGCGATATTCTGGACGGCAAGCGCACGTGGCAGAAAGAGCTTTCGCGCTCCAACCTGCGCCCCTCTCTGCCGGACGCGGTGGCGGGCGACATCACCTCTGCCATGCCGTACCGCGCCATGGTGAATATCATCAACTTCATTCAGGCGGTCGATCACGTCGTCCCGGGCTTCGCCGCCGTGGAGACGCTGCTCTATTCGCCGGAGCTGAAGTTTTACAGCAACCGCGTGAAGATGGACACGGACCTCAACACAAGCATTCACAACCTGCACTGCCTTGGCGACGCCAGCGGATGGACGCGCGGCCTGATGATGGCCTCTTGCATGGGCGTGCTCATGGGCAGAAAACTCGCAGAACAGGAAAACGCATAAGAGAACAAGATTGCACACATCGCAAGTTCACACATAAAGGAACGGGCCCCGCCGCGGCAATTCGGCGAAAGCCCGTTTTCTTTTTGTTTATTTATAAAGCAGATCACAACGTAAATTCAATCATTTTTTTGACAGGGACGCGTGAAACGACAGCGGCGAGCTTTTCACCTTCCAAGTCTTTAGAAAAACCGCCGGCAAAAATGTACGGGACATGGAAAGAATACGTGGTATCTTCCTGCAAGGCGGTCGCGAGTTGTCCCTCGCCGGTCGGCGTGCATACAGACCACAAGGTCGAATCGAAAATCAGCGAATAGTATGGCCCTGCAATCATATATTGAATCAGCAGAAGATATCCGTCTGAATTACCTACATTGCGAAACTCATACTCGACATCGAGCACAGTCTCTATATCATCCTTTCCCTCCGGGGGATTTTCCGACGCGCCGTATTTTTCCAGAAATTCATTGTAGGTCAGCTGTTCCGCACCAAGTATTCTTACAGAATAGCCCTCCGTGTTTTCATCATCCATTTCCTGAAAGGCACCGTTCAGCTCTACCCACTGGTTTTGCGCGTAGCGCTCTTCCGGGATCGTCAACACATTGGTATTCACATGGACGATGCGCACGACGATGAGCAGAAGCAAAACCAGACTGACTGCGCATAGTAAGATTTTCTTAGCCTTCACTTCGCTTCTCCCCCTTTATGCTGTGCCGAACGATCTCTCCCTGCTCTAAATCGTAAATTTCATCGGATATATCCTCCAGAATATCCCGATCGTGCGAGGAAACGATCAAGACCGCGCCGCGTTCTTTTTCTTTTTTCACGATGTCCCCCAGCATGTCAACGCCGGATTCATCCAGCGCATTTGTGGGTTCATCGAGCAGAATCAAATCCGGGTGCTCCATAACCGCCGCCGCAATGCCGAGGCGCTGCTTCATGCCCAAAGAAAACTTTTTGTATTTTTTACGGCTTTTCGGATCCAGCCTCACTTCCGATAAAACGGCCCTGATCTCATCCTCTGTCACTTTTCCTTTGGGATATGCGATGAGTTTCAGGTTATCCATAGCGGAATAATCGTCCAAAAAGGCCGGCCCTTCAATCAGCACGCCTAAGGATCTCGGAAACGGTATGTCTTTCGATACGACTTCTCCGTCGATCAAAACCTGTCCTTTCGTGGGGCGGATCAATCCACTGATTAGGCGCATCAGCATCGTTTTGCCGGAACCATTTATTCCACGTAGGCCGATCACACGCCCGCGCTCGGAGCAAAGGGATACGTTTTTGATTACAACATCGCCGTGTATAGACTTTGTAACGTTTTTCACTTCAAGAAACATCAGGATTCCCCCTTGCTTAAAATATCCTTGCGATCATAAACGACGCAACCTCCTGCTATCGATGCTAAACTTACAAGCGACAAAATCAAAATACCTTCCGCCGCATCGACTCCGCCCTCACAAAGGAGGGCATTTCGAATCATCATGGCATAGTTGCCAAAGAAAAAAGGTTTCATAAAATAGGCAGACAGAAACAAAAATACAGCCATGACTAAAAAACTTCCAATCGGTTTGATGAATAGTGAAATAAGCTGCTGAAGCAACGTGATCGTTAGAATGGCAAACCATACCATCAACAAGGTCGGAATAAAAGCGGGGCTGGTGGCTTCTCGAGGAACCATAGAAGAAAGGTTCATCACGTTTAAAATTAACTTATCTATTTCTAAAGAAGAAACTCCACCCAAGGCAGAACCGCACCCAAGTGTCACAATCACACCCAGCACAAAATACAAACTTGTGCTGATAGTAATACACAGAATTTTCGATAACCAATATTGCTTTTTATCACCGGCACGAAGAAGTAATTGTACATTCACGCCCGCAGAGCTTTCCTCAGTCAAGTCAAAGTTAATATATATGGCAAGTAAAATCAGTAAAAGCCATTGAAAAGGAATAGCAAATGGCCTATCCACGCAACCCCCAAAGGCATACAACAAAAAGTCCCCCAAGGTAGGCGTCGCAAAAGGAGTAAGCTCTGGGCTTTGCAGGTATGCGTTTGCAAAGCTGATTTTGCATGCAAATGCTACCAGAACAAAAAAGAGCAGTGCAACCGAAAATCTTTTCCATCTGCCGAGTAAGGATCGCCTTACATCTAAAGCAAAAATTCTATAAAACATCTTTTTTTCTCCAAGCCAAAACGGTGAGCATCCCCGGAAGAAGAAGCAGTATAAACTCTGCGGCTACAATCCACAAATTTACGCCATACGGAGAAACATTTACCGCGCGAAGGAAATCGAGAGGCGACAGGCAGAAAGGAATGAACCGATAAAGCAGGGAAAGGAAAATGTGAAAAACCATCAGCGTGAGAAACGGAAGAATTAAGACCAGTCCTCTGTTTTTCAGTTTGTAAAGCGCCATGGGAATTGTGGCAATCGCGCCGGAAAAGAGAAAATCCAGCAAGAGATAGAGCAGAATGTAAAGAACCGGGTGCGTATAAAAAACCTCCGCCCATAGCCCGAATCCGTATACGCCGTTATAGATCACTTCCAATACGGACGGCAGACGCATCGGCACCGTACAGGCAACAAAAATCACGTTGACAATCATAGGAAGAACGATCACTGCGCCGCCGGACAGAAACGACGCCAAAAACTTTGCCGCAAAATAGCGCTTCTGGGAAATCTGCGGCGTGATCAAATTAAGATACCCGCTTTTGTATTCCCGGTGGAGCGAGCTGCCATAAGGTAAGACAGCCAGCAATGGTAGTAAAAAGAAAAATGCCGTGGCGCACCAAGTTGAAAAATCCATGCCAATCCAGAAATCCGCCATGGTCTCAGCGCTGAGATGGTAGTCTTTTCCCCAGTCAGCAACATTTTGGTATGCCGATGTATTCAGAAACCTTGTTCTGATGATGTATCCCCGAATTTGTAAAAAGCCGCTTAATAAAGACAAAAAAAGAGCGACTGATAAAGAAAATAAAAATCTCTTGTTCCAAAACGCTTTTTTAAGTTCCATGGACAAAATCCGTTTCATCGATCTTCACCCTAAACTGTAAAGTATCAGTTTAATATACGATAACTCTTGTTCTAAGGATACCGATTAGCAAGGTATTTGTCAATAGTATCTATACTTTTGTTGATATAATTTTATTCATTATATAAAAACAGTTCGTCTTGAAGCAACATGATTTTCCTTTGCTTTCTACTGCATGGGCGTGATATGGTGATTTTATCCACAACAGATTTAAAAAACTTTCCCCTGTAAATCACAGAATTTTCTTGCAGTCGCAGGGGGAATATGCTATACTGATTATGTATGAGTTTACATCATGACTACATTCAAAGGAAGATGGTTTTATAGATGAAATTAGGTATCGTCGCAGACCGACCTTTTCCATATATCTATATACTTTCATATAAGTCCGTAATCCCGCATGATTACTGCGTTTTCTGGAATTTCACCAACATATAATTCTATATAAAATCACACAATTTCATGTCATTTGGGCGTAGAAATGGGCGTAGATTTGATATTAAAAAACAGAGTCCAACGCATTTTAATTTGTTTATGATACGCCTTCAAAATTCTGCAGATAAGAACCCATTTGACAGCAACAAACAGCAAATTAGCATATTATAAAAGCAGCGTTTCTAACTTTCTAAAAAAAAGAATAGAAACGCTGTTTTTATGTTTTGGGTATAAATTCGGTGTTCCGGGCACTTGAATTTTGTAACCGATATTCGCTGTATTGACACAATCAAAAAAAGATAACGGGACGCCTTAGGGAAATTCTGCCCTTTTGCAGGAGTGAAGCGGTCGCTGCTCGCTCCCCCCTCTCCACACCTTACCCCCCTGTTACTCCCTGTACTGACTGAAAAAGAGAATGTGTTGCGGCGATTGTTTTTAATTTTTGTTGTTTGGGCTGTTCCGTGCGGTAAATACGCAAGACCTCTCCACCCGGGTGCGGATGGCAATCATGCTTTTCCCTTTGGAGACGTCAATTCCGACAGCTGTAATGATGTTGTTTGTCATGGATTTCAACCTCCTAATCATGTTCGGTGACCGCTGTTACTCCGTGCCGATTCAGCTTGCGTTGTTATACGAATGTGGGAGTTAACTCCTTTAATTCAACCTGCATAAATCGAACGATACAATGAGAGGCGGCTGACAGTTTGCTGGACGAGCGTAGCAGCTCATGCATCGCCTCGTCAGACCGATCCCCTTCATTATACCTTAGGAACTGGGCAACTAGAAAAGAATTTTTGATTTACCACAGTTAAATTTACAAAGAAAAGAGAAAACCATGTTTATTCAAAAATACTATCCTGTCGCCGAAATAATTATATCGCAAGCATCGCCGTTGTGATACCACAACGACACTTATCAGGGAAATCCCTGAAACCCTTCTGCTTACTTCAGCTTTATACGATTTGCAAACTTTCTAAAACAATAAGTAAAGGAAAACGCAGCAGCTTGTGATATGTACCCGGCTTTCTGGATACCGGATCAAAATTGAATAATTAGCTTTTCTCTCATTTTGAGAGAAAAAGCAGTTCCACAATTCACAGTCATTGCGACTTTATGTCACCAGATGAATTCGAGCGAGTATATAAAAGAGCACACATTAAGGCGGAGCTGCTGGCAGGTTGAATTTGGGAGAAATTTCTCATTTTAACTTGTACTAAATCTTGACATAGGACCACCATATCTACGAGAAAAAGCCCAGCTTCCACTGGACTTTTTCGACAAGTTGGTATCTGATATCAGATTATAATACTTTTTGGGGAATGTCAATCACTATTCATTTTATGGTTTTTGACAGGCCTGCATTTGTTACTGTCAGCGTTCCGTCTGTCACAAACAGACTGAGGGACTGGCCAAATTTCTGATAAAACCGTGTATTCAGAGCCACTCCGTCCACATAGATCGTTGCGATGGTGTCATCCAGGATCATTTGGATATGGTACTTCTTTCCTGCTTCCAGTCTGATGGGCCGTTCCAGTCCAATGTTCTGGTTTGCAGGCCAGGGCATGTTGGGACTCGTTTCAAAGCGGTAACGGTTTTCTTCTATATTAAATAAATACTGATAGCTCTGACCGGTCTCTTCGTTTTCATAAAAGCGAAGTCCAAAAGAGCGGGTGCCTTCGGAAAATTCCACATCCGCTTCAAAGCGGAATAGGTCTGTAGTATCATTGAAAAGTATCTGTTCCTGTCTGGCATAAGGGGTATCGATCACCATATCTTCAGCTTTCTCTCCCTCATCAAAGGCGTTCCATACAGTGTCGGGGATCCTGACGCCCAGGGTTCCGTCCTCTCTCTGATACACCTCATGTGCCACAAATGTGCCTGCCCACTCGAAGTTTCCACGGTCATCGCAGTCCTCTTTCGTGGGAACCCAGCCAAACAGAATGCGCTGCCCGTTCAGGCAGAAGGTTCTGCCCGCATAGTAAGCACGTCCATCAAAAGCATCGTCCGCAGGAGCGATCCATGGACCATCCAGACTTTTGCTCATCCGGTACACCATCTTATTTCCGTCGCTGTATTCGGAAATAATATGATACCACCAGTCACCGATCTGGAACAGATCCGGCATTTCATGCATGGTAAACAGGCCCGGTGCCCAGAAATCTCCCTCAAATTTCCAATTTTTCAGGTCTTTGGAGGTAAACTTTACGGTACGTCCGGTCTGCTGTTCCTTGGGTCCGGCCTTTCTGGTTCCCAAAACCAGCAGGTATTCCTGTTTTTCCTCATTCCAGATCACGAAGGGATCCCGCCAGTCATCTGGGTCATAACCCTCCTGCGGTGTAAAAGTCAGCTTGTCCTGGGTCTTGGTCCAGTTCAGCAGATCATCGCTCGCCGCATGCATCAGCACCTGGGATGCCTTGCCCAGCTTTGGATAGTCCCGGTTGAATCCGGTATAGAAAATGTGATACTTTCCCTCTGCTTCAAAAACGCTTCCTGCAAAAATAAACTGATCCTGCTCCTCGTCGGTTCCCCGCGGGAGCGCTGTCCCTTTATCCTCATAGTGCACAAAATCAGAAGTCACCGCCAGATCCCAGCCAAAGGGTTCGCCAAACGGGCAGGGTTTTCTGGTATCTCTTTGGTGAAACAGATAAAACTGATCTCCTTTTCCAAAAGGCATGCAGTCGCCGAACCAGGTGTTTGGAAACTGATAGTATAACTTTGTCATGAATTTTTCCTCCTGTTTTTTTCGTTCAATATGTGAGACATTGCTCACTGTGACAATACTATTGCATCTGTACAGAGGTTGCGCAAGTCCGTGAAAAACAGACATAGAAAAAAAGGACCCTCCTTTAAATTTCAGTAATTTTATCACATGTTTGGTCCTATGTCAAGATTTAGTACAAGTTAAAATGAGAAATTTCTCCCAGATTCAACCTGCCAGCAGCTCCGCCTTAGCGTGTGCTGTTTTATATGTAGGTAATATCCGAACACCAGACTGCATTCGGACGATCAGGATTAAATTGCTCATCAAGGATATTTTATAATTACGTGGTGGAGCCATGCAAGATATCCTGAGCGAGAGACACCTGAAATTTTCAACATTCCGGAAACAGAAACCCGGCGTCCGGCCTTTTTGGCAGCTTCCGTCTTCTCAGACACTTCAAGGTAAATGGCGTCCGTCATTTTCCCAGAATGTCGATTGCTTTTTTAACACATCAAGTGCATCTTGGGCATCACGTAATTCACGCCTGAGACGGGCAATTTCCTTCTGCTCGTCAGATGCATAATTACCAGAACCACGAACAGGAATATCACCTGATTCACGGAAGTCTTTCAGCCATTTTGTTAATGTGCTGTATCCGATGCCAAGATTTTCTGCACATCCACGTACTCCGAGATCTTTGTGATCCTTATAGTACTGGACCGCATCAAGTTTAAATTGTTTGTCGTGTTGCTTTGCCATATGAGATCCTCCTTCAGCTTGTCTCTATTGTACCATGCTTATGTGTATTTGGAATTTCTCATTTTGGCTTGTACTATTTATATTCTAGTATCAAGAAGCGTGAAATCAAGCGCAGCTAAAGTTATGTAAACAAGAAAAGCAAGAGTGATTTTGAGGGTATCCCTTAGCCGAGGGATACCCTCATTACTTTAATAAAGAATAAAACCTTTTCCATTTTTATTGTGATGATAACCCGATAAGCTCCTAATTGTAAACAATTTATAAACAAACGACTTTCCCCCGTTTATAAATCGCCGAAAAATGTCGTGTATAGTGAAGGGAACTTTTTCGGCAGTATGGCAGCGCCGATTATCCTGATCGCGGTCCCGCAAAAAACTGCCATGCCGTTTTTCCCTTTCTGAACCTTGAAAATTGAATATTAACTTGCCAAATACGTTCTCTTTGCGGTGAGCGTGCAGAGCGGTACGCCATGACCTGCTTTTCAGCGAGCGAAATTCACCGACTCCGAATACCGGGCAGCTCCCGGTTCCGCTATGACCCGCAAAGAGCATAATGATACTCCCGTTCAGTCACAGTCCGAGCACCTAAGAGACCGCCACTCCGATGGTGCCGCAGGCAATGAGAATGGCTCTGACAGACCGTCAGTTGGGGTAAAACTCCCGTGGCGTCGGCTCGCTCCCGACCATTTGGCAGGTTACATACCGAAATGACCATCTTCCGTGTATTCGCAGAACAGGAGGAAACACCACTATGAGCGACAAAGAACGAAACTTCACATGTGATCTTCACTGCAAAGGAGCCGTAACGCCGATGTGTGCGCAACCCGAAGTACACGTGCCAATCCACCTCAAAATGACACTAACGATAAAAGAAGCGGCGGAATACAGCAGCATCGGAATAAACAAAATAGACGCCATGCTGAAGCAGCCGAATTGCCCGTTCGTGCTTTTTGTCGGGACGCGGAAGCTCGTGAAGCGGCGTGAATTTGAAGAATATATCCGCCATGAACTGGTCATATAGAGCTTTTAGCCGGAAAAACCCCGAAAAATTCCCGTTGAGATTGAAAAAGCAGAGTCCTTATGCTATAATATGTAACTGCGTTGGACTCTTTTTAAGAATAAGAAAGGAGTCCGATAAATGGGCAAAAATCTCAAAGGTAAAGAGTGCGGCAAAGGCATTTACCAAAGAAAGGACGGTTTATACTCCGCAAGATACTACGCGAAAAACGGCAAGCGCAAAGAGAAATACTTTGAAACACTGCCGGAAGCGAAAAACTGGCTTGCTGACGCAAGATATGAAGAACGGCACAATCTGATTGTCACGTCCCCCGATATGACGGTGGATAAGTGGTTTGCATACTGGGTTGAAAACATCATCTGCGATCTTGCTCCGAACACGATACGGAATTATCAGGAACGCTACAAATGGAACATTCAGCCGGTGATCGGCTCCATGTGCATAGCCGATGTAAAACCCATGCACTGCAAAGCCGTTCTGAATCGAATGGAAACTACCTATGCAGGTTCCACCATTCGGCAGGCTTATATCACAATGGGAACCGTGTTAAAATCAGCAGTTATGAATGACATTATCGTCAAACACCCTATGCACGGCGTTCGTTATACGAAACCCGTTCGGGCAGCAGATGATATTAAATTTTTGACTGTCGAAGAACAGGAAAAATTTCTTGAAGCGGCGGCACATTCGCAGAACTATCGGCAATATGCGCTACTTTTGGAAACGGGACTGCGAACGGCAGAACTGATCGGTTTAACATGGGATTCGATTGATTGGAAAAAGCACACGCTGACCGTCAGTAAGAGTTTAGAGTATCGGCACAGCCAAAAATGCTGGCGAGCCGGACCGCCTAAGACGCCGAAGAGTTACCGCACCATTCCGCTTACAGACAAAGCATATTCCATTCTAAAAAGCTGTTATGAAGAAAAAGACAGCCGGAATGAAGCTGAAACGCTGTCGCAGATCTTAGAATATACCGACAGCCGATCGGGCGAAAGGAAATATCTTGTCATGCGCGATTTGGTGTTCATCAACCGGCGCACCGGTGAGCCCGCCAAAAACAGTTCTTACGACACACATTTATACAAATTGTGTGATGAAGCGGGTATCAAACGCTTTTGCATGCACGCCTTACGACATACTTACGCGACACGCGCGATTGAGCGCGGCGTACAGCCTAAGGTATTGCAGCAATTATTAGGACACGCAAGCATTAAAACCACCATGGACAGGTATGTTCATGTTACGGACGAATCACTGGCAAATGCGGTACGCCTGTTTCAGCAAACTACGCCGCCAGTTACAAAAAGGGCGTAGAAAGGGCGTAAAAGAAATTCAGCGAAAGGCGAAAATCCAAATGAAATGCGGGTTTTCGGACAGGTAAAACGAAAAATGAAATTAGGTATCGTCGGTCTGCCGAACGTCGGCAAGAGCACACTTTTTAATGCGATCACGAATGCGGGGGCGCAGTCTGCGAACTACCCGTTCTGCACCATTGAGCCGAACGTGGGCGTTGTTGCCGTGCCGGACAAGCGCCTCGATAAGCTGGCAGAAATGTACGAGCCGGAAAAGTTCACCCCGGCGACGATCGAGTTTGTGGACATTGCGGGTCTTGTGAAGGGCGCGTCGAAGGGCGAGGGCCTCGGCAACAAATTTCTCTCCAACATCCGCGAGGTGGACGCGGTGGTTCATGTGGTGCGCTGCTTCGAAAACGACGACATCATTCACGTCGAGGGCTCCATCGACCCGGCCCGCGACATTGAGACAATCGACCTTGAGCTGATTCTCTCCGACATCGAGGTGCTCGACCGCCGCATCGACAAGACGAAGAAGATGATTAAGGCGGACAAGAAGTACCAGAGCGAGCTGGAGTTCTTTGAGCGCGTACACGAGGCGCTGGATGCCGGAAAGCCCGCCCGCAGCGTGGCGTGTGACGAGGAGGAAGCCGAGCTGCTCGCTTCCGTCAACCTGCTGACGAACAAGCCCATCATTTTCGCCGCCAACATGAGCGAATCCGACTTTGCAAACGGCATTGAAAACAACCCCGGCTATCTCGCCGTGAAGAAGATCGCCGACGAGCAGCACGCTGCTGTGCTGCCGATCTGCGCGGAGATCGAAGCCGAAATTTCCGGCATGGACCCGGAGGAAAAGGAACTTTTCCTCGCCGACATGGGTCTGACCGAATCCGGCCTTGACCGCCTCATCAACGCGTGCTACTCCCTGCTCGGTCTCATCTCCTACCTGACCGCCGGCAAGCCCGAGGTGCGCGCCTGGACGATTAAGAAGGGCACGAAGGCCCCGCAGGCTGCGGGCAAAATTCACAGCGATTTCGAGCGCGGCTTCATCCGTGCCGAGGTCATTGCCTTTGACGATCTGATGGCATGCGGCACCATGGCGGCCGCGAAAGAAAAAGGCCTTGTACGCAGCGAAGGCAAGGAGTATGTGATGCAGGACGGCGACATCGTTCTGTTCCGCTTCAACGTTTAATCTTCAAACAAAAATTGCAAAGCCCTCCGCTTCCGATTTTTCGGGATGCGGAGGGCTTTTTGCAGGAATAAATCTTGTAATCTCTATTTGTTATCTTCGCTGATGATGCGGTAATACACCTTTGCGGTGAGGGCATAGACAACCGCATAGAGCACGGAGAATACGAGGAACGACGCGACGGTGCAGGTAATAAACACCGTTTCGGAGCTGAGCATCATAGCGCGCAGAATAGCGCGGATGATGGGGTACGCGAACATCACGTGGATGCCGGCTGTGATGAGCGGCAGGAAGAAAACGGTCAAAATCTGCGTATGGATAGAGTGCTTTACTTCCTTTTGGCTGAGGCCGACCTGCTGCATGATGGCAAAGCGGTTCTTATCCTCCATACCTTCGGAAATCTGCTTATAGTAAATGATGAGCACGGCCGCCATGGTGAACACAAAGCCGAGCGAGATGCCCATAAAGAGGAAGCTGCCATACATGCTGCGAATTTCCTTCGTATTTTCGACACGGCACTCAAAATTGAAGTATCCGTCTTCGTCCCAGAATACGCTTTCTTCGTCCGGCATGATGGTCGTAACGTCTTCGAGGATCGCATCGTAAAACGTCTGTTGTTCCTCATCTCTCAGTTTGCCGAGCGAGATGCAGTAGTACTCGGTGGGCGTGATGACTTGACTTTTTTCCGCATAATCCGGCAGAACAACGACATACGGCTTGGAGACGTAAGCGTGATATCTGCCGCGCAGGTTAAAGGACTTCGGCGTGGGTAAAAGCGTATACGTCGTGCCCGCAAATGTCATGGTGTCCGGCATAGGTACGCCGTCTACACTCATATAAAGCGCCGTGCCCGGTTCCACGGTCACGTTTTCGCCTGTGATGCGGTTATAGGTCTCTGCGGAAAAAAACAGCACGTTACGCGTGATGGAGTAGACCTGCGCGGTGCCGTCTTTCATGAAGATTGCAGAGGAATGGTCTTCGGTTTCTTCTGTAGAATCGTAGCTGGTCAGGAATTCATAGGACGTATAGCTGCCGCCCGGAACACTTTTCAGCTCATCAGTCAGAAAGGTGTCCATGTCGACCATGTGGTTCGGGTCTTCCATACTCAGCAGAATATCTGCCGGGTAGCGGGTGTGGATCATATCCTCGGCGCCAAACCACAGCGAGCAGGTGGAGGACAAAATGACGAGCACCATGGTGGAGAGAATGCAGATATTTGCAAGGCCGACAGCGTTTTGCTTCATGCGGTACAGCATGCCGGAAACACTGATGAAGTGGCTTGTTTTGTAATAATAATTTTTATTGCGGCGCAAAAGCTTTAAAAGCGCGATGCTGCCCGCCGTGAACAGGAAATACGTGCCGATAATGACGAGGAGGACGGCAACGAAAAACAGGGAGATGGCGAGGACAGGCTCACGGGAAGACAGAATGGAAAGCGCATAGCCGGAGCCGAGGCACAGCACGCCGAGAATGGCCATGAACGCTTTCGTCTTCGGCTCGCGCTCACCGACGTTCGTGCCGTGCAGAAGTTCTATGGGACGCGAAACGCGCACACGAAACACATTCGAGATGTAAATCAAAACGTAGATTACGCCGAACACAACAGCAACGTACTGCAGGCTTTTCGGTATGATGTGAAAACCGTAATTCGGCGTGATGCGTATCATTTTGGCAACGATGAGAAATGTGAGCTTATCAAGCAAAATGCCGACGGCGCAGCCGCCTACAATAACGATAAGCGCCGTGAAAAGCGTTTCCAACCCGATGACGCGGGCAATGTGGCCTTTGTTCATGCCGAGCACATTATAGAGACCGAGTTCCTTTTTACGCTGCTTCATCAAAAAGCTGTTCGTGTAAAACAAAAATATAACGGCAAACAGCATGACGACGGCTCTGCCGAGCCTGAACATCATTTGCGACGTGGGACCGAGCTCCGTATTATTGGAAAGCGAATTTAAAATGTAGCTGACCGCTGCCACAAAAACGCCCGCCAGCATAAACGGCACGTAGCTGCGGCGGTGCTTTTTGATGTTCTGCGCCGCCAAGCGCACATATAAGTTATTCATTTTCGTGCCCTCCCGTTACGCGCCTGCCGCCATGGCGGTGAGGGTATCCGAAATACGGTGGAACATCTCTTCATTTGTGGAACCGCTGCGGTAAATTTGGTGGAACACAACGCCGTCCTTGATGAACAGTACGCGGCCGGCATGGCTTGCGGCCTTAGTGGAGTGCGTAACCATCAAAATCGTCTGACCGGCGCGGTTAATCTCGCCAAAGAGCGATAAAAGGCTGTCGGACGCGCGGGAATCGAGTGCGCCGGTGGGTTCATCCGCAAGGAGAATCTGCGGTGAGGTGATGAGCGCACGCGCCACTGCGGCGCGCTGCTTCTGGCCGCCGGAGACCTCGTACGGGTACTTCTGGAGCAGATCTGCAATGCCGAGCTGCTGCGCGAGCGGCAGAAGCTTCGCCTGCATCTCCGAAAAATGCTTGCCCGCCAAAACGAGCGGCAGAAAAATATTATCCTGCAGGGTGAAGGTATCAAGCAGGTTGAAATCCTGAAAAACAAACCCGAGGTTCTGGCGGCGGAACGAAGCAATCTCTTTTTCGCTGATAGTTGAGAGTGCACGGCCGTTTAAGAACACCTCACCCTCCGTGGGACGGTCAAGCGCCGCCAGGATATTTAAGAGCGTCGTTTTGCCGGAGCCGGACTCGCCCATGATGGCGACATACTCACCGCGCTCCACGGCAAATGTGACATTCGTGAGCGCCTGCACGCGGCTGCCGCCGAACCGCGTGGTGTATACCTTTTTCAATCCATTGACTTCCAAAACAGCCATAAATAAGTCTCCTTTTTCAATTCGTTGACAAAAGTATACAGCAAAAAGCGGACGCAGAACATCGATTCACCTTACAAAATGAAAGGCGGAACTTACATTTTTGTAAGGTCACTCCACCTGTAAATTGCTTTCCTTCATATCGAGCGAAAAGGTGCTGCCTGCGCCGGGGGCGGACTGCACGGAAAGCGTGTGGCCGAGCATATCGGCGGCGCGGCGACTCAGATACATGCCGAGACCCGTCGATTTCTTTTCTGCCCTGCCGTTATAGCCCGTGAATCCCTTTTCAAAAATGCGCGGCAGGTCTTCCGGTGCGATGCCGATGCCGGTGTCGCTGACCTTTAAGACCTTATTCATTGTGACGGTAACGGTCACGGTGCCGCTTTCCGTATATTTTACGGCGTTTGCGAGCAGCTGACCCAAAATGAACGCCAACCATTTTTCGTCCGTTAAGACCTGCACCGGGGCAATATCGCACTTTAACGCGATGTGCTTGCGGACAAACTGCCCGGCGTACTGCCGCACGACGCGCTTTATGACAGGTTCGACCTCGACTTTGGCGAACACAAGGTCGTTTGACGTGCTGTTTAGGCGCGCGTAATTCAAGGCCATTTCGGCATAGCGGTCTATGCGGAACAGCTCTGCGGAAAGTGCGCGGCTGCGCGGGGTATCTTCTTCGCCGAGCATCAGCCGCATGGCGGAGATGGGCGTTTTGATCTGGTGTACCCACATGGTAAAATAATCGGTGTTCTCCTCCTGCCCACGGCGGCGGTCGGTCTCACTTTGGGCGAGCTTGGTGCACAGCATGCGCACAGCTTCGTCATAACACACGGCCGTGCTGCCCGAGGGCTCCGGGAGGTCATCGCGCGATTCGGGCAGATTCAAAAGCGCCGATTCCAACCGGCGAAACTGCTTATGAAACCGCAGATAGCTTAAAATAAAGCTTAAAAGCCCCACCGCCGCGCACAGCAGCGCCGCGTACAAAACGGGGTCTGCGGGCAAATCGTATAAATAGAGGATCACCGCAAAAATGGCAAAGCACAGCAGCAAAAACGCGATCTGCAAAATGTGTGCGCACAGGTATGAGAAAAACAGCGCGCTTTCTTTTTTCTTCATGGGTCACCTCACAAAACGACATAGCCGCTGCCGACGCGCGTCGTGATGAAATCGGTCAGGCCGATGCCGGAAAGCTTCTTACGCAGGCGGGTCATGTTGACGGTCAGCGTGTTTTCTTCAACGTACAGATCGTATTCCCAAAGGCGTGTCATGAGCGTTTCGCGGCTGACGACCTTGCCGCGGCTTTCCATAAGCGTCTGCAAAATGCGGAACTCATTGCGCGTGAGCTGCACCTTTTGGCCGTCGTGCGTCATGGTCTCATCGTTCAGGTTCAAGACCGCGCCGCCACGCTCAATGACCGGCACACGGTCGCCGAGGTCGTAGGTACGGCGCAAAACGGCGCGAATTTTTGCCATAAGCACGGAGGGGTCGAACGGCTTTGCGATAAAATCATCGCCGCCCATGTCTACCGCCATCACAATATTCATATTTTCCGACGCGCTGGAGACGAAAATGATCGGCACGGCGGATATTTTTCGGATCTCGCTGCACCAGTGGTAGCCGTTAAAAACGGCAGGGTGATGTCCATGAGGACAAGATGCGGGTCGAAATCCGTAAATTCGCGCAGAACATCGCGAAAATCGCGGACACAGCGCGGGGTAAGCCCCCAAGATTCGATGATGCGGCTGACCGCACCTGCAATAGCCTCATCATCTTCAACAATCAAAATTCTGTGATTTTCCATAGTATCTCCAATTTACAAATTGTTAGCCTCACTTCTCCCCGAGTACCCGCTTCAAAAACGCCGCCGAGCGCTCCATGCATTTCAGCTGCTCTATGGAGCCGAAATGTTCTGCCGCAAAGCTGCCGGTGTAACCGGAGTCAAGCAAAACACGCATCATTTTTTCAATGGGCAGATTGCCGTCGCCTACCGCCACGGGATACAGCTTGCGGTTTGCGACCGTGACGCACGGACTGCCGGTGTTTTCCGCAAACGCGCGGTCTTTGCAGTGCACGGACGCAATGTACGGGCGGAACAGGAAAAGACTTTTCACCGCGTCCTCCTCATTATAAAGGAAATTGCCGGTATCAAAGCCGCAGCGCAGACCGGGCACATGCTGCATAAACCACATGAGCTCATCGGCACGGGAGTACGGCGCCGTAAGGTTATCGAACTCCTCCATGACAACCGTGATGCCGTGCTTTTCCGCTTCCGCCGTAAGCTCCGTTAAAGATGTCGCCATGCGCAGACGGCGGGTTTCATACTTTGCGCTGCCGCGCACCATTTCGTCCTCCGTCAAAAAACCCGCCACGGCAAGCAGGAACTTGCAGTTTGCTTTTTCGCAGCAGTCTATGACGCGCAGAGATTCCGCACGGTCGTTTTCCGGGGAACCCGTCTCGCTGCCGAAATCGAAAAAATAATAAATGCCGTTCACACAAAGACCGGCTTTTTGCAGCGCAGGCAAAATTACATCACTCTCGTTTTTGATGCGGTTCGCGTCGAGCTCCACACCATCAAAGCCAAAGCGTTTTACCGCCGCGCACACTTCATCTAATGTAATATTCTCCTGCTTCATGGCTTCTGCCATGTGCTCGTAAAAAACAGAAATTCGGTTCATATAAACGCCACCTCCAAAAGTATTTTCAGCATAGCAGGCCATGCGGATTTTGTCAATGCAAAACCCGCAAGCAGCACGCGTTCCGCTGCCTTTTCCGAAAATTTTTCCCGGCGGCACAATGTGACAGAATCAAAATTTGTCCCACATGTATACTGGTGTCGGGAGGTGAAAGCGTGACCGTTTATGCCGACCTGCTTTTCATCGTGAACCTCTACATAGACGCGCTTTTGCTCAGCGCGGTACGGCGTTTTTTGCGGCTGCCGCTTACGGGAAAAAGGCTTTTGCTCGCTTCCGTGCTCGGCGGGGTGTTTGGGCTTTCTGCCCTGCTGCCCGCGCTGCCGGGGGTTGTTTTGTTTCCGCTGGCGCTGTTGGAATCGCTTGCGCTGTGCGCGGCAGCGTTTGCGCCAAAGCCGATGACGCAGCTTTTAAAAGCCGCTTTTTTACTGTTTTTGTTTGGCGCGGCGCTTTCCGGGCTTTTGACAGCTGCGGCGTATTTTCTGCCGATACACGGCATTTTGCTCGCAAACGGCGCGGTGTATTTTAACATTTCCGCATTGACGCTCATTTTGCTCACGTGCGTCTCTTACGGCGTGCTGTACGGCTTCGACCGCCTGTTTCGCAAAAAGGAGCCGGACATGTTTTTCGCAAAACTGACCATCACACGGCAGGGTAAAACCGTCACGCTGCCGGCGAAAATTGACACGGGGCTGACGCTGACGGAGCCTTTTTCCGGCACGCCTGCCATCGTTGCGGATCGGCGTGCGCTCGGTGACATATTGCCGCCGAATTTCGGAATGCAAAGCACGGAAAATGCTGTTTCTATGCGGCTCATCCCGTTTTCTTCACTCGGAGCGGACGGTGTTTTGCCCGCGTTTCGGCCGGATGCGGCTTCGCTTTCGGGCATATCAATCGAATGCTGGGTGGCCGTGACCGACCGCACGCTTTCCGCAGGGAGTTTTCAGGCGCTCGTCGGCGCCGCCGTGTGTGACGCCGCACAGATACAGGGTTTAAAACCCGGAAAGGACATCCCATGAAACACGATTTTCTCACCCGCATGCGCGAAATTTTCGCTCACTTTTTATCAAAGCTGAACGAAGACACCTGCCACTACATAAACGGCCCGGAAACGCTTCCGCCACCGCTGACGAAAGCGGAAGAACAGGTGGTTTTTCAGAACATCCGTGACGGAAAACCGAACGCACGCGACCCTCTTATCACGCATAACCTGCGGCTTGTCGTGTACATTGCGAAAAAATTTGAATCGCCTGCCGTGAACGTGGAAGACCTCATTTCCATCGGCACCATCGGGCTCATCAAAGCGGTAAATACGTTCAGCGTGGAGCGCAACATCAAGCTTGCGACGTATGCTTCGCGGTGCATTGAAAACGAGATTCTGATGTACCTGCGCAAAACGGCGCAGCTGAAAAACGAGATCTCGCTCGACGACCCGCTGAATGTGGATTGGGACGGCAACGAGCTCCTGCTCTCCGATCTACTCGGCAGCGACCCCGACATTGTGAATCGCGGCATCGAGCAGGAATCGGAAAAGCAAACGCTGCTCCGTGCCGTTGAAAAGCTTGACCCGCGCGAAAAGCAGATCATGGAGCTGCGGTTTGGGCTGAACCGGCAAAAGGAGCACACGCAAAAGGAAGTTGCCGATGCACTCGGCATTTCGCAGTCGTACATCTCAAGGCTTGAAAAGCGCATTTTGCACCGATTGAAGACAGAAATGGAGAAGGCGGGATAAACACGCCATAAACACGACAAAAAGCAGATGTATCTACCGCTTTTGGTGACACATCTGCTTTTTCTAAAAAATACACCGGTTTTAAAGTATTCGGTTTATACGAGCTTCAAATATTTGACCCCATACGGCGGCAGCTCCACCCTGCCGTGGATGTCGCTTGTTTCGCCGGTTAAAAAATCGACCGCTTTGTACTCGCCGCGGGCGTCTATGGAACACGGCGCGTTTTCCGCATTGACGGCAACAAACACCGTCTCATGATCACAATGACGCTCAAACAGCAGATTTTTATTCTGAATGGTGATGTTCTTATAATCTCCGTAATTCAATGCGCGGCTTTCGGTCTTCACCTTCGCGAGTCTTTCGATAAACGCGGTGAGTTCATTTTCGACGGGTGCATCGAAGCACGGGCGCAGGGCGTTGTCGCCCTCATACTTTTCGCCCTTTGCGCCCCACTCGCTTCCGTAATACAGGCACGGAATGCCCGGCATGGCGAACAGCACGCCGTACAGCGGGTAAATTTGCTTTTCGTCGTTTAAAATGCTCGCGATGCGCGTTACGTCGTGGTTATCGGCGAAGTTCATCAGGTGCTTGCCGCGGTACAGCGTCCACGGCTCCGGGCCGAACTGCCGCCCGAGCGAGTGCGCAATCTCAAAGAGATTCATCGAATTGAACGCAGAGTAAAGCCCTTTGTAGCACTCGTAGTTCGTCACGCTGTGCAGCAGGCCGTCTGCGGTGATGCGGTTGTAATCGCCGTGGATCATCTCGCCGATGAGCACAAACTCCGGCTTTTTGCCGTCGCAGTACGCGCGCAGGCGGCGCATGAAATCTTCATTCAACATGTACGCCACATCAAGACGCAGGCCGTCGATGCCGAATTCGTCGATCCATCTGCCGACGCAGTTTAAAAGGTACTCTACAACGGTGGGGTTATAGAGATTGAGCTTGACAAGCTCGTAATGTCCCTCCCAGCCCTCGTACCAAAAGCCGTCATTATAGGCGCTGTTACCGTCGAAATTCAAGTGAAACCAGTCTTTATAGGGAGAGTCCCACTTTTTCTCCTGCACGTCACGGAACGCGAAAAAACCGCGGCCCACATGGTTGAACACGCCGTCGAGCACAACTTTGATGCCGTTTTCGTGCAGCGCATCGCACACGGCTTTGAAGTCTTCATTCGTGCCGAGGCGGCAGTCTATTTTTGTAAAATCACGCGTATCGTAGCCGTGGTTGTCCGATTCAAACACCGGGGAAAAATACACCGCGCCGATATGCAGCTTTTTCAGGTGCGGAATCCACCCTTTGACCTTTTGAATGCGGTTCACGCACACGCCGTCGTTCGGCATGGGCGCACCGGTAAAGCCCAAGGGATAGATCTGGTAAAACACCGTTTCATCTGCCCACATTGTTATATCCGTTCCTTTCAAAAGAGTTATGCCGATTGCAACTTAAAACGTATACATGCCGTCTGCCGTCTGGCGGATATCCGCGTTATAGAACGCTGTCATGGCCTTTACCATGTACGCGGTGTCCTTTTCGCCCGCCGTTTCCACGCAGGAGTGCATCGCGAGCTGCGGGATGCCGATATCGACCGTGTTGAGCGACAGATGACCGTTTGAGATATTGCCGAGCGTAGAGCCGCCCGCCATATCGGAGCGGTTGTGGAAGATCATCACCGGCACCTCGGCCTTACGGCAGATCTCGCCGAACACGGCGGCGGAAACGGAATCCGTCGTATACTTCTGGTTTGCACTGTACTTGATGACGATGCCGCCGTTTAAGTAGCAGCGGTTCGTCTGGTCACACTTTTCCGTGTAGTTCGGGTGCACGGCATGGGCATTATCGGCGGAAAGCATGAAGCTGTCCGGCATTTTGCGCAGCCACTCCGCTTCGGGGATATTGAGCGCGGAAGCAATGCGACGCACGGTATCCGTGAGGAATGTGGAATCTGCGCCCTGCTTTGTCAGCGAGCCGACTTCTTCGTTATCGAACACGGCGCTGATGAGCAGCTTTTCTTTGTTTTCCGCGTTCAAAAACGCTTCCGTTGCGGAGAACGCGCACTGGAGGTCGTCGAGGCGCGGGGATGCAATAAATTCGTTCTCCATGCCGAATACAACGCCGTGCTGGCGCGGATAGAGGAACATATCGCTCGAGATGACGTCTTCCTTTTTGACGCCTGCCTCTTCCGCGATGAGCGCGTTATAATCGGCGTTTTCGCCGCCGAGCAAGGGCAGCAGATCGACCTGCGGGTTTAACTTGTGGTCTGCCATGCCGCGCGTCATGTGAATGGCAAGGCTCGGGATGATGCACAAGTCGCGGTCAATATTCAAAAGCACGCTCTTTACGCCGCTTTCGGTACGCACCACGGCGCGGCCGGCAAGCGACAGCGGACGATCAAACCACGTGGAAAGGATCATGCCGCCGTAGCCTTCGGTGTTGAGCTTTTTGTAGTGACCCTCTACGGTGATCTCTGCGCCGCTCTTTACGCGGAACGTCGGGGAATCGCTGTGCGCGGAGACAATCTGCATGCCGTTATAGTTTTCCGGCACGGAGAACGCCAAAACAGAAGAGCCGTTGCGCGTCGTAAAGTAGCGCTTGCCCTTTTCGAGCGTCCAGGTTTCGTTTTCAAGCAGGCGAATGCAGCCCGCATCTTCCAACATTACACATATATTTTTCACCGCATGAAAACACGACGGAGAAGCGTCGATAAACTTCAGCAGCTTTTCGGTGGTTTCAGAAGTCTTTAACATTTCGGTCATTCCTTTCCCTGTTTCTATTCATCATAGCACAAAACGACGAATATGGGTAGAGCAAATTTCAGAAAAAAGACCGCCGCACCGAAACAGTACGACAGTCTTTAAAAAATCAATTCATTTGCACGCGTTTCCGATGGCTTCGTTCACGCGTTCGCGCAGATCAGGCAGATAGGACGAGGTGCGCGGATAGCTTGCAAACGTCATACTTTCGCCGTCTCCGAGCAGTTTTAAGACGCCTTCGCGCCCGAGCTTTTCTTCGGCGAGCAACAACGCGCGCATATCATAAAGCGCCATGGCGAAAACCTTTTGCCGCAGCGACGGCAGCGGGCCGTTTTCGCCGGGATAGACGGAAAATCCGTCGCCGCCCGGGAACGCGCCGCCTGCGTCCGTCACCTTGAACGGATCGATAACAGCTTTGGAGAGCTGCGAGTTCCAGAAGTTATAGCCCCAGTGCAGGAAGCCCGTGATATGATACTTCCACATCTGCACGCCCAAAATGCGATTGCGGTTTGAAGGCATCGCGAGGAAACGGTTGCCCACGTCCACGCACTGGCCGCAGCAGGTGTACGCCCACAAATCCGGCACATCGTTTTCGATAAACGGCGTGATATGATTCGTCGCGACGACGGGGTGCTTGACGAGTCCTTCCGTGTAGTAATCATACGACGAGAGCGCGTCGCGCAGAATGCAGCCAGGCAAATACGGCTCCACAACAGCTTTCGCCTTTAAGTAGTCCGCCTTGTGCTCCTCGCTCGGTTCGTCCGAAATGTGGAACATAAGGTCACTTTTTTCAACGCCTACTTCTTCAAAGAATGTAAGCAGCTGCGGCAGCAGCGCATGCAATAATGCCGCGTATTCCGGGTCGGTTGCCGCAGTATGCCAACCGAATTTCAGCTTGCGTTCGCCGTTTTCGGTGACGTAGATATTCGGCGCACATTTTGCACCCCACTGTGTGAAGAAGTGGGAAATCTCAAATTTAGAAATGCCGCAGTCCTTTGCTGTTTCCACCCAGCGGGCAAGCCTTGCGAAATCGAAATGATAACCCGCGTCGTTCTTTGTGATCTCCACAAGCTGCGTGCACGGGCGTTCTTTGCCGATCTCGGTATCGAGCGCGGGAGTGAACACCGGCGTCAGGATCATGTTCATGCCGTGTTCCGCCGCCATGCGCATATACTTGTCTAACAATGCCCAGTGCTCTTTTGAGTAAATCTCCACGCCGTAGCGCGCTGCGATGCAGTCGCCATGGAACCACTGCGTGAACGTGAGCTTCTGCTCCGGCAGAGTGACCGGCACGACCGTCAAACGGAAACTTTCGCTTTTGCCGTTTGCGC